>Ga0181344_1000895_pt1 | contig 11415 bp, 6 predicted proteins | sample Su13VDMLBDD_FD_130098 | JGI IMG/M metagenome (GOLD analysis project Ga0181344, IMG submission 130098) | Freshwater viral communities from Lake Michigan, USA - Su13.VD.MLB.D.D | ecosystem: Environmental > Aquatic > Freshwater > Lake | place: USA: Michigan | collected 2013-07-15
CCCAAGGTTAGGCAGACGTTCTAGTAGCTCACGAGCACCAGCACTGCGAGCGAATTCTTCTTTTATCCGGTCGGGCATGAAGTCATTTTACTACATACCCGAATCGTACAATCGTTACTCTATCTCTTTCCATCACCAAATACTTCGTCAAAGATGTTATCTCTTGTCTTAGGCTTCTTCTCTGCTGGCTTAGTAGGCTTAGGAGGATTAGTGTTGCCACGAGGTTTAACAGGTCCAGGGTTAGCGCCAGGTGTTGGAAAACCTGGACCACCAGCCATTCCTCCGCTATCAGGTTCTCTGCCACCAAATCTTTGTGCAAACGCAGCAGCTGCTGGGTCAAGTCCTTGGTAAAGTCCAGAAGCTCGACCTACCTCATAAGGGTAACGAGTACCCATAGCTGCAAATGCACCTGGTTGAGCTCTCATACTAGAACCTAGCGCTGCAAGCAGTGGATTATCTGTTAATATCCCCTGGTTTTCCCAGTAACCACCAGTCAATCCAATGTTAGTCTGTTCCATTGGAGATCCAGTCTCCGTTGCTCCCCACACTTGAATATCAGAGACATTACGCTTCATAGCGTCAATCATGTTGTCGATATCTTTTAGGGCCGAAATTCCTTGTGGAGAAGTAGCATCAAAATTAGGATTACCCTTCAATTGAGCCTTAGCTTGTTCAGCCATAGTCATAGACTTTTGCAAATCACCCATAGAGCTAAACACACTACGTACATTCAATGCTCTCTCTTCATTGATTTTACGTTCCATGTCAGTACCACGATAAGCCATCATGTCACTATGGCGAGTCATCAAGTTCTGCTCTTTAATTGCTGCCAGATTCAGCCGTGCTTGTGCAATAGCCCTAGTAGCTTGATCCGCAGCAAATTTAAACGGAGCCAGCCTAGCATCGGTGCTAAACTTCTTAGTACGTGCAATCATAAGATCTATCTCAGGCTGGAGTTTTTTCTCCATCATCTGAACTCTTTTTGTTGACGCAGCAGCAGATGACTTTTGTTGCTCTATACGTGCCTTGTCTGTTTCTTTCATGCCGTAAGTTGCCCGCATAGGTACATCTTTAGTAGTGGCTTCTCTTTCACGAGAAATCATTACGCTCTCAGGAATACCAGACTTAACTGCTTTTTGAATTTGCTCAGGCGAACGGAACATATCCTCTGGTTTCATAGACATCATGTCACCAAAGTTCTGAGGCATGTTCATCTGTCCGCCAAGGTACTTCATAGCACCTTGTCCCATCATTCCCATCAAGTCTTTAGTTTGATTATCGATAGGAGTGTTAGCGAACTCTAGGAAGTTACGGCTGCCTTCAGGTCGAACTGCCATAGACTCACCAACTTTAGGTGTGTCAGCTCCGTAAATCTCCTGAATAGATTGTGGATCATAAAATTCAGCAGTTTTATCAGATCCGTAATCTGGAGTTACAAAATTACCCGCAGCTTCCTTACGCTCAAATACACCTGGAATAACAGAACCAGGAGCTGCAAGTGAACGATCAAGCTGGTCTTGAGTAATACCATATGGTCGATCAGGAGTTGCTCCAAAGAGATTCATGATGTTACCGCGAAGTTGATGAATGCCGGTGTCGAGTTCAGCGCCTGTTCTTCCTTCAAGACGTTTCATTCCACGGTCCATCTCAAGCCCAACATCACCAAGCGTTCGCTGTCGAAACTCTTCTTGTTTAAGTCTTGCAGCGGCAGCATCAGACTTACGTCTGTCAGCTCGGTCTTCGTCAAGTGATGTCAACTTAGCCATTTCAATAGCGTTGCGTTGACGATCAGACTTAAGACGTGCGTTAGTGGTTATCAAGTTCTGGCGTTCACGCCGACCTTGACTTCGCGCATTCATGTAACCTTGACCTATGCCAAGAAGTGCTCGTGATAATCCAGAACTTACTGCCATTTTATTACCTACAATCTGAATCCACTAAAAGGAAGTCTAAAGCTATTGTTTGGGTATTGATATCCATTTGGAGGTTGAACACCTTCAAATTCAGGGTCGGTAGCTATTTGATTATTGAAACGTGGCATACGCGGACCGAAGATTGGTGGTTGACTTACGGTTGGTAACTCACCTTGAAGGTCAATCTGCCTATTACCTATGCCGACCATCCCTGGCATTTGCATTTGTGGTGGCATCCCACCTACGGTTCCACCTGCCCTTTGTGTTGTTAATGCTTGCCTGGAATCATCACCGCCATACATCTGCATCAACCTATCCATCTGCCGTTCGTTAGCTTGATCACCAAGGTATGACGCGCCAAGTTGTGCAATACCACCCATAGCGGCAGCTTCCCGATCACGATTAGATTGTGAAAGAGCATCATCTCTGGCTTTTTCTTGTGCGTTAAGGTTGTACATGTTCTGATCAAGCTGGAACATATTCTGTCTACCTTGGTCGAACAACCCTTGTCCACGATTAATCTGATTACCAATCATTCCAGATATCTGGTTGATGTAACCCGGCTGCTGATTCATATTGTTCATGGCAGCGTTGTACGAACCTTGCGCCATGCCACCTACCGCAGCCTGATTGATACCGCCAAATCCAGAAAGAGCCTGACCGCCACCTATCATTCCGCTAGTAGCTTTCATCCTTGCTTCGGCAGCTCTACGTGCTGCTTCAGTCTGAGATGCTGCCCCAGCCATTTGACGGGTGTTGAACTCAGTAGATAGTCCTCGGTTAGACAGGTCCTGTAGTCTACCTATCTGGTCTTCAAGCATTGGGTTGTACTTGTCAAGCATGGATCTACCCATACCCATATCTGCACCATACGACCCACGCATGTTCATCATGTTGCCTTTAGCTTCACCCATGGCGAGCTCTTCAGGAGAAGGTCCGCTTTTGCGACCAATACCTAAAGATCTACCAAGTGAACTAAGGCCACCTAAAGCAGCTGGCAACAACGCTCCAACCATCTGTGCTTGACCAAGACCTGGAATAGCCATTCCAAGCGCTTTCATGCCAGCGCCACCTAAACCTTGACGCAAACCATACTGACCAAGCGTTGCAAGTGGACCAGCTTTAGATCCAAATAACATACCTGGCAATGCGCCCATTCCAAAATCACGCAGCCCACCCATTAAGCCAGCAGCTGATCCTTGCATGCCGTTTTGGGCTTGTGAAGGATCTGGGTTTTGACCAATGAGTTTAAATTGGTTAGGGTTTGACCTAAAGTAAGCTCCTGAGCCTCCGCCAAATGAACCATTGCCTTGTCCAGGCCCGAACATAGTCATTACGCTACCTTTACCCATCCGTTGAATGAACTAAATTTGATACCTATAAACATTGCAGCCTGATACTGCGAAGACAGATTACTGAAAGACGATAACTTATACACGGTTTCACCACTTACAGCATTGATAGTAACGGTGTTTCCAGTTGAGTCTGTTTTCATAACTGCAATCAGTTTACCAACACCAGATCCAGCAGGAGGTAAAGTCACCGTTACAGCAGCTAGGGCTGCATCAGCCATGACTAACAGGGGAGAATCATAGACGGCCGTAGATGCGGTGATTACCTTAGTAATCATGTTTACTGGGCCATACGGGAGAAGTGGCGTACCGAATGTAGTTGTTGTCTCAATACTGACGTTAGTCTCACCGTTTAAAGAACCAGTTGACGATGAACTCGTCCCACCACTAGCTGATGAGTCATCAGGGTAAACGATATCCATTGACATTAAAGTGACCTCGCAATCCTTGCGTCAGCACAATGGATGTGTGATGCGTAAAACTTATTTGCTGTATTAGACCAACCATAAAGGTTGATCTGCATGACAGTAGCTAGAGTACTCCTGTTTACACTACGAATGCCAAACGTGCGATCAAAGTTGATTGGTATATACCAAGTACCAGATCCATGCTTGTTCGTACCTGTCTCATCTTGAATCGCCCAACTAAAAGCAAACCCATGGGCAGCAGTCAATGATCCGGTCTGCGCTGATGATATAGCTGAGTTGTCCAAGTTCTTTACAACAAAAGACGAACCAGTAGCAGAAGACACCAAATAGTATGTGTTTTCTGTGGCGTTGGTTACGACATTGCGGCTCAGCAACACCAAGTCGTTTGCCTTGAATGTATTGGTAGCAGTTACTGTTGGTCCTACGTAGCTACCAGATACACCAGTGACCCCAACGCCGGTAGCCATGTGGCAGTTGAGCTGAGACACTCTGTTCGAGTTGTAGTACGCAATACCTTCCGAGTATGTCTGTCCGTATTGCCTGGAAGTAAACGACCAGTAGATAGGATTTGTTGTTGTTGTCGTTTGCATATCGACAGTGCCAGCCAATTTGTAGATCTGGCCGTTAGTCCCTAATGCATAGAAGTCTGCTTGATCATTACCGAAACTCATGGACACACCGCCGGTAAAACCTTGAAAAGCGGAAGGCACTGTTCCATACACTGGCGAAGTTGGAATTGTCCGCCACCTTGTCCAGCCATTAGTACGTGTGTCGTAGATGTAAACGTATGTGTTCACAGAATCTGAAACGCCTGGAGCAAAGATAAATAACCGGCCATTGTGAACAGCATAACTTATCCCTCTGTAAGCAGCTGCTAGTAGATCAGGGGCTCCTGTTGCCTTATCAAGAGACAACATCTTTCTAAGCTCTACACTTCTAGGCACAATGTTTCCATTGGTAAATTCAACAACACCAATAGGGCTTTGCCACATCATCTGACCAAAGACAGATAAAGCAGCTCTAGGTGCAACACACCCAGTAGATGCTTCTGTAATCATAGATTGGATAGTAAAGTTCGATGGGTCCCAACCAAGTAAAGGGTAAATACTACGCTCTCTAACAACCAGCATCGCTGCCGATGTACTGTTGTTGAAGAACATGCTGTCTCCTGAGTAAGAAAGTAATGTGACGATCTTTTCGTTATCAGCCTTAGATGACAACGTGAAACTTGTACCTTTAAAAGGGTAGGAAGGGTCAGATCCGTCTGGCACTAGAGTCGTGTACAGAGAGTACTCATTACCAAAGTTAAGTACCCAGGTTCCATACACAGTGTTACCTTTAGATACCCACAGGCGTTTTTGATGAATGGCTAGTGACGTGCACCCGTTAGGTATTTGGTCCCTTCCAGGCTCAAAGAACTGACCTTGATCGTATGGCGCACCTTCGTAGAACAAGTCACCGTCAGGTACGTTATCGAAGAACGTAATCTCATTCCATGTACCAGATGTTGTGACAGACGAAACAGTCGATGTCCAGTTAGTTCCACTGCTAGATGCGCTTATTGGAACCACTGCTATTAGTCGGAATCTACCATCAGGGAATACCCCTCGGTTTCGACGATAGACGAGTACGTGACTATACTTGTACGTAGCCAGAGCTGTATAGGTTGGGTTGTGTCTCAACCAAACAGCAGTAGTCCCTGTAAAAGCAGTTACATTCTTTATTGCAAAGGTCAACGTAGCTGGCACGTTTGCAGTCAAAACAACTGTTCGCCCTGTGACGCTATTTGAATCAGTGTAAGTAAGTGTTCCAGCAGATGCAGATATGACAGACAGTTGATTGCCAGCTGGAACAGTGTCCGTGACAAATTCTGAAGGTGTAGCCGAGACAACCAGAGGATACGTATCCCACTGTAAATCCAACGCAGGGTCTGACTGCGGATTTAGAACAATAGATGTCTTACTGTAAGCAGCGGTAGTCTTCACACTGTTACTTACGTTACATGGGAGTGACTCTAGGCCCGTCTGGTACGTAGTGCCTTCTTGGTACGTAGGTGGACGCAAGTTAGTTTGATCGCTGCTATACCATCTAGTAAAAGTATATTCATAGTCTGTGTCTGGGGTTAGGTTTCCACTACATACCAGTTCACCTATAGAAAACAAGATCGAGTTGTTTACTACGTCTGTGTATTCAGTCTCGCATCTTACATAAACGTACTGAACATTGTTACGCTTATTCTGAGGGATACCAAAAATCTTCCAAGTCATGTACCCCTTGTCTGGATCATATACACCATAACCAGTCCATTCAGGAGTAGTAGCATTAGTGTTTTTAAGGCCTAGGCTAAGAAAAGGAAGGTTGTTTTTAATTGCTGTAGGAAAGTCCATACGTAAACTAATCGTGTCTTCTTTTGTGAAGTCAACCTTAGTTAGATTACTAAACCTAACACTTGTCCCTTTAATGAACCCGGCTGCCATAGGGCTTATTGAAGTGTTAGTTTGCTTTGCACGTATATTGACCAAGTTTTGCGTGTCAAGTGCATTTTGTAAATCTGGAACTACGTGATCTAAAATTCCCCACATGCCAACATTGTCAACAAAGATACCTTGGTCACTACCAGTACTTTGAGCTGGGTTACCAGTCTGTAGTTTAATGGAAACCTTATGGATCGTACTAGCCCAGGCACGTAAGTCAACAACTACGCTAATGGCTTTCCAGTCAGATGTACTAGTTGCCACCGCAGGTGATATGTTCTGTGTAAACACTGCACCAGGGATTGCAGTACCCGAACTATCTCTACCTGTTACAGTAATTCGCACAGATTGATTCCTGGGAGCAGTCATGGAATCATTGTTGAACATCACGCACTTAAACAGGAACAACGCACACTTTGCAGTGTTTCCATCGTACGTATAGGATGGAACATTTTTATTGAACGACGTTATTGCGTCAGACCCACCATCCAGAAGTAACGCCTTGGACCCTGCATCATAAGACAGGATTGTTCCGTTACCTCCATACCACTGGCTAGATGTAACGGTTTTCACAGTCGGGCTTGAATCAGAGGTCCAGTAAGTAGTACTAGGGTTACTTCCTGCCGTGTCAGCTTCAAACGTGTACCCAACACTTGTGGACGTATTCGTTATTAACTCTGTATCACCAGCGTTAAAAAATGTAGCTGTAGTTGTAGCACTTCCGGTTGTAGCTGGGGTAAGTAATGCACCAGTTGGAGCTACCGAAATAGCCATTGTTGTAGTTGTCAATGTCCTGACGTAGTAGGTTACACCAGCTGTAATATTAGTCGGTAATGAACCCGTGGTTGAGAATACAACTGTAGATCCAACAGCAGCATATGTCGTAACGTCTGTAGCGCACGTAATAGGTGTTGGGCCTGACGTTGCAAAAGTCACTACAGACGTAGCAACTGAACTCGATATAAATGCTGGGTCAAAACCAGTAGACAAAGCATTGTCAATACCGCGAAGTGAAAAGGCGTTGTACGTACCAGCTGTTGCTGGAGTAAGCGCTGCTCCACCAGCAGCTGCACTAACTGAAAACGACGATCCAGAAAGACCAGTTGACCTTACATAGTAAACAGTGTTCGGTAACAAGACAGTGTCTACAGATGAAGCAAACACTATTGGTTCGTTTGCAACAAAAGTATTTGTAGAAGTAATTGTTGAGTTTGAGGCTGCGAACGTCACAGATGTTGCCACTTGGGCGATAGGTCTAATGGGTGTTGTTATTACAGTAGCTTTTGGCGTGATTAGGTCTGTACCATTTTTAAACGCTGGCTTTACAGTTGGCACTACCTCAAGTGTTGTCCCATCTGTCCTAAATATGTTTCCGCCATTATCACCCGGAACTCCGTAGATGTACTTGCCAAACTGAACCATGCGTACCTTAGAAGGATCGGCAGTTACAGTACCAAGCAACGTAGTGCTAGTAGCACCTGTTACAAACTTACGTATGTTAGCGGACGTGCCACCAGCTGTACCCTCAGCATAGATGATGAAGTTACTAGAGTTGTCAGCCTGTCGATATGCAATAGGCTCATAACTAGATGTAAGACCAGACAGGGATGTAAGCTGTGCTTGCCAACCTGGACGAGTAACTAAAGCCCCACCATCATTCCATAGATTGACTGCATCCTGAAGATATCCATCCTCTAGGTTATTAGCTTGAAGGTTTGTGTTGATACCAACAAAACGCCTATCACCAAACGTGTATGTTTGATTGACTACGTTTGCGCTACGTGTATTATCTGCCATTAGTCACAAGATCCTCTTCTCCATTGTAGTACAAGAGTCTCACTGCTTTTGAATGCATTGCTCAGTGTGAACGTAGGAGTAAATGTTGATGTCAATGTCTGCCATGTAACATAGGTATTAACTAATGAATCGGATGGATTCCATGACGTTACTAACGTACCATCGTTTTCAAATTGGTATACCGATGTTTGCGGGTAACTAAACACTACAGTACTTGGTTGTGAATGCGTGTATGTTGTAACGAGTGTAGCTGCAACGTTATACAACGGAGTCAAAGTAGTGTTGTAGGTCCACAATGAACCGTGCGATGAAACAGCAAGTGCTAGGTCATAGAAGCGGAATACAGGTATCGTAAATGGGAACGGAAGTTGCTGTACTGTTACGCAACTTTGCTGATCCTTAATCCATCCACAAGACCAGTCGTATATATTCTGCCAAGGTGGACATGTACATAGCCGACCACCAATAACAGTAATGGTCGATCCACTACTGATAGAACTTGATAAGCCTAACCCTGGTATTCCAACATTAATCGATAATTTGGCAGACGTATCAACTGTAAGAAATTGCGTCGCAGTGGCCAGGGATTCTAATGTAGCAAAACTTGACTGCAATGACGTTACAGATATGACTGCGTTTGTCGTAGCCGTCGTGGCGTTGCCTGAAATCGATGACTGAACAGTTCTTAGTAAAGTGCTAGATAATGTAGCATTACCATTTGTCGATGTAGTGGTAGGTCTCTCTACACTTACAGAGACAGTTGCTTGACCAGAGGTTGAGCTACTTGCACCTAATGAACGAATAGACTCGGTTGTTGCAAATGCCGACGTGAACGTAGTAACTGGCCTTGTTACATGCGATGCAACTGTTGCATTGGCTAAAGATGAAGATGATACATCTTGAGATATAAACGATTGAACTCTAGCAAACCCACTAGTATCAGTAGTTTTTAACAGTGTTATATTTGCAGTAAAACGTGCAAATCCAGATAAACTGACCGCCGCTGATCCTACAGGAGTAGTGGTGACTGTAGCAAAACCACTAGTGTTAGTCGTAGAAGATCTTTGTATTGCAGATGTTTGAGTAGCAAAACCTGACGTACCTACACTTGTTGATATAGATACGCTACTTGACAGTGTTGATGTTGTAGAGGCAGATACTAAAACCGGCAATGTGACACTAGACGTGACTGATGCATTTGCTGACGTTAAGGTCGTGCCTTGTCTGAAAGCATTTACTGTAAGTTGTGCAAAACCCGATGCACTTGTAGCTCTGCCTTGCTGTGCAGCTGTAGTTACTGACGCAAATGCTGATGTGCTTGAAGCAACGTTCCTTTGAACAGACGATGAAAGTGTTGCGTTTGCAGATGTAGTATCTGAGACCACATATGAAACAGAACTGGAAAACGTTGCGTTACTAGAGGTAGACGAAGAGACTGACCGGACTGCATTACTGGTTGCTGTAGCAAACGCAGACGTTCCTATTGATACCGATTGTGATGCCGAACTAGTAAATTGAGCTTTACCACTAATGTCAGCAAATGCATTTCTAATAGCATCAGTTGTCAAAGTAGCGTTTGATGTGCTTGCTACAGAAACCGAAGTTGACGCTGTATTAGATACTGTCGAAAAACCAGATGTCGTTGTTACTGAAGGTCTTGTTACACTGCTAGAAACTGTAGCGTTACTACTAGAATTAACAGACACATTCCGCAAAGCGTTACTGTCAACTGTGGCTTTAGCCGAAGTAGTTACACTTGCGGATGTAATTGCAACACTAGATAATGTTGCCTGTCCAGATGCAGATGTTGAAATAAACTGCGTTGCGCTACTATCGAAAGTAGTCTCTGTAGACATGGAACTTGATGCAGCTAAGTTCGTTTCCGATGAGGTAACTAATTCAGCGTATCCAGATACCGATGATTGTAACGAGTACCCTACAGACGAAGATAACGTAGCGTTACCGCTAGTTGACGTAACAATAAACTGAGATGCATTACTGGTGGATAATCCACCAGAAGACATATCACTTGAAACATTTGAATTAACTGACGCAGAAGATGTAAAAGTAGCATTGCCAGATTGTGATGAAGCTACGGAATAAATTGCTGACGATGAAAATGTAGCTCTACTACTGGTTGATGTAGATGTTAAGTAAGATGCGGATACTGTAGCCGCTGCAAAACCAGAAGTGTTGATTGCTACAGGTCGAACTGCATTTGCAGTAAATGTAGCAAAACCTAAAGCGGATGGAATAGATGAAACTACATCTAGCCCCGCTGATACAGTAGTTGTTGCCCGTGCGGAACTGCCAGAAACAACAGAAATTGTCGGTGTAACCGACATTGTTGCCTTAGCACTTTTAGATGTTGATACACCTATTACAGCAATGGAAGAAGATGTGGCAAAACCTGAAAGGCTGGATGCATTAGTGACAGGTAAACTGCCAATCGGTGCACCCAGCCTTGCCGCTATAAAGGCTATGCTTACATAGCCAAGCGGGATGGTCGACATTAGTCGAGGGCTACAGTGATATTGTTAGCCGCAAATGTAATCGTCTGACCACTACCAAGTGTTACGCTACCACCAGTAATATCTCCATAATAGAGAATCGATGTATCGGTTGATGCAGTACCACTGATAGTTGACGATGTACATATTCCAATGCCAGCAATTGTAATTGTGCCAGACGCTGTAAATGTAACAGCATTACAGTTACTTAATCCTGCACTTCCAGCAGTTGCAGCCGTAGCAGCAACACCACCAACGCCAAAGCATTGAGATGTTGTAGGGGTCATTGCAATTCTTGCAGTATAGCCAGCACCAGATGCATTCTCTGCGAGTGATCCATCGGATGTTACGTTGGTCATTAAAGCAATGTATAACGTAGCTCCACCAGTTGCAGTCCTAGCCGTTCCACGCAGTGTTGTATTTAGCAACTCTGCCTCTAGGTTATTCGTCATAGCCGTTGTTGTTGGCATTTCTTATCCCACCTTTGTAATTGGATAGGCCCCTGAGCTAGTTACAATAGCCATTGACCAGATTATGGTTGTATCTGCTTCATCGTATACGTTTAATGCCGTACCACTAGATGCATCAACCTTATTACGTAGTATACGCAATGCGTTTCTCACAGTTCTTTCATTTGCCGTCGTAGACGTTTCATTACCAGAACTATCGAGCTTCCTTGCAAGTATAGCATCAGCAATTGCGCCTAAAGCTGATGACGCTAACTCGGAACTTGTGATTGCACCTGTGGCTAAAGCAGTAGAGTCAATAGCCCCAGAAGCAAATGATGATGATGTGATTCCTCCTGTACCAATAGATCCTACGGAACCAGATACAGACGTTATCTGTTGTGATGTAGCAATAGTCGTTGCTGTCAATCCGACTGTAGTAGTTGGTGAACCAACGTTTGCCCAGTCTAATCCAGCCTCACCACCAGTGCTAAC
>Ga0181344_1000897_pt1 | contig 11411 bp, 15 predicted proteins | sample Su13VDMLBDD_FD_130098 | JGI IMG/M metagenome (GOLD analysis project Ga0181344, IMG submission 130098) | Freshwater viral communities from Lake Michigan, USA - Su13.VD.MLB.D.D | ecosystem: Environmental > Aquatic > Freshwater > Lake | place: USA: Michigan | collected 2013-07-15
TTAGGGGCTATCTCTCCTACTGATACAATAGGTATTACATCATACTGCCCATTTACTTCTCCTGGTAATAATGGGGTTAATTGGGTTATTGAACTGCTCATATCAAAATTCTGTTACCATCCTCTAATAAGAGGTAGTTGTTAGGGATATTCTCTGAATTACTAGTTAGACTAGGTTGTAATAGGGCATTCATATCACACAACTCTTTGTTGTAGATATCAATCTCCCAGTTTTCATCACAGCATGTTGCAATGCCGTATTTCATTCTCTTAAATAATGTGTAGATAGCCTCAGCGTATTTTACGTTGATTGATTCTGATCCACAGGTGTAACAACTGCTACATGATTCCATTCTCTTTGTTGTTTAAGTTGTTGTTCATAGTTAGTAATACAGCCGGTACAAACTTTTGTACCATTGCTTGCGGTTCTTAATTGGCATCCACAGGATAACTGTGTGCCGCAACTTGTGCATTTCATATGTGATCTTACAGCCATTTGGTTTATTTACAGGTTGTGCAAGAAAGTTTATCTAGTTGGGCTAATGCATAATTATAGATTGCCATACCTTGATCGTTATTATGACAAAACTCTACTTTTGCTTTAGCACCATCCAACATAGATCTTAATAATCTTAATCTATTAAGTTTATCTCTTTCTGGTTGCAATGGTTCACAGCCGGATAAATTAACATTACAATAGATATTGTAGTATTTATTCATGGCAGCTGTAATACGAAGATAATTATATTCTACAAAAACTTTATCATTTGGTGCTACACTATAACGTATAACATATATACCATCTGGTAATGCCGTAAGGAAGGTATCACAGTTAGTAGTTTGAATACCTAATGAACATGATGATAGTAATGTCTCTCCACTTTGTACCATAGTAGCTGTTACAGGCTCTGTAAAGCCGGGAACTAGGATTTGTAGAGTAGGACATGCCACAGCTAATTCAGTGCTGTATACGCTAGTATCTACAACTCTTAATACATTAGCATTAAGGGTGTCAGGAATATCTAAACTAAGAATGTGTTTGTTTGCCATAATTGTGTAAGTAGCATTAACTACCCATATATAATTTAATCATTATTTGCAAATAAAAAAAGGGGAAGATTTCTCCTCCCCTTCTTTTTTATGATACGCTTGAATTATTTCAATTCAGTTAACACTACAGGGTTAGCAGCAGCAGTCATAATTGCAGCAAAATCAATTGCAAAATTAGAGGCAGCGGCAGCAGCAAAAGTGTTAGACGCAGGGGTAACACCACCAGGAGTAACCAATGAGTTAACAGTGGTCAACAACTCAAGTACATATTGATCATTATCAAAAGTACCAGTTGGGTTGTTAAAGCGAGGTACACTGTGTTGGATGTAAAAACGTCCATAAGTACCAGTACGGCTAATAACTTGCAAAGGAGCATCACCCAAAGTGATTTCACGAATACGTGGATCATCATTCCAGTTGTTTTGACGGTATCTTTCAGACAAGATCAAGTCACGTACTGCAGTTTCTCCAAAGCCTTCACCTTGAATACCTAATACAGGACCTAAACCGGCAGTTGCTGGATCATCAGCTAAACCAGAACCACGCTTAACACACAAGGCTTGGAAGATACAAGGATCACCAGACTCATCTACTTCAGAAGCATAAACCTGAATAGGCTCTTTTTCAAAGTAATCAGTAGGTTGGAATGAACAATCTCCAAAACGAGTGTCAACATAAGCACCAGCTAAAATCAAACCAGCACATACATCACCAGCAGTAACACCAGCAGGAGTTACATAAGTATCCCAAGCAGAAGTAGAGATAGTAGAACCGTTAATAACTACGCTACCACCAGCCTTACTCCAATAAGTCCAAACAGAAGTAGATGGGTTTTTGATTTGTACTACTGGTAATACAAAAGGAGAAAGAATTGGGTTAGCATTGTCAAAAGGAAGAGTTTGAGTTCCAGCAATTTGCTTAGCCCATCCAATAAATACAAAAGCAGGATCTACTTGGTTAGGAGTGGTGCTAGAGCAACATCCAGTGTAGTAAGATAATACTTGGTAAGCATTGTGGTTCAAGAAACGCAAAGCAGGACTTCCTTTAATATCTACACGCAAATAGTAAGTTTCGCCACACAAGAAGTCTGGACAAATACAGCTATAAGGAGCAGCAGCAGTAGTAGCTGTTTGACCTACATAGGTAACAGCTTGACTTGCAGTCTTAGGAGCAGAATAGAAGAATCCACTAACATATTTAGGGTTAATGGTTTTAGATTTCATAGTTTCAGAAAAACCACCAATGAAAGGACTAATTTTGTCATTTCCTGGAGTTAAACTAGAACTAGCAATGATGAAAGGTTTTGCATTTGCAGCAACCGCAGGGATTGTCAAGTTAGCATAAGTCTTAGCATCATACATACCGAATTTACCCAAGTTAGCTGTTCCAGTTAACTGTGAGTAGGTGTTTCCGGCAGCATCTACATAAGCAGCTACTGTTGGGAAAACCTTTTTGAAGGCGTGATTAAAATACATAATTTTTTTATTTTATAAAGTTATACAAATAGATACACTAATATTATAGTGAATATTTTTGATTATTGCAAGAAAATTAATTTATACTTTGCAGAGTTAATGCTAGACTTGATATTATCTAACTCATTTACTATCTCTGAGTAAGGCATCATACTTTGCAAGTTATTTATTTTATCATATAAAGAACGTAGATAAGCAACCGCCTCATCTTTTGTTTTAATGGTAGGTACACTTACTTCTCCATAAGAAAGTAATTTTTCTGTAGCTCCTTGATATGCTTCTGCAATAGTATCAGCATGTTCAGGAAGAGCATCGTAAATTTCATTAAGAGCTTTATGAGCAGAGAAAGAACCAACACCTGTTACCAATAAGTGGGTAATATGTAATTTAGTTCCTGCATTCATCATCTCAACTACTAAATTAGATGTTGCTATATCTAAAGTATTTGTAGAATTACTATTATAACCGGGACGTTGTAATTTTTGTATCATTATAGACTAGCTAAAAATAATGAGGTTAAATCAATCCAACCACCTACAGAGTTATACTTCTTAAATGAAGTAACAGTAATATAAGCATTGTATTGATCATCTGTATTAATAAAGATACCACTACAATAAAACACATCTGTATTAGCTGGAACATTTGGGGTAACAATACCACTAGCACCAGTTAAAAATGCATCTCCATCTAACCTAATCTTTTCTGTAGCAAAAACCATTTTATTTCCATATAATGGAATAGCTGCTAAAGCTGCTTTAAATGGAAATAGTATACTACATAAAACATAATTCTGATAGTCATTTGGAAAATTTGCAGCTACTGGAGCAACAGCATTAGCAGCAACCCACCCAATAGCTGTTGCTACTGCACCACAAGTATTGTCTCCGGCATTACCAGATTTACCTCTACGTATGATTCTTCCTACAGTACCATCTTGTGAAATACCAATGTGTGGTGTATTGATTAAAAATAAAGCGCCATTAGTTGTTGTTGTAGCGTGACTACCCCAAGCTTGTAATCCCAATACTCCTGTATGAGGATATCCAGATAAACCACCAGACATAAAAGCTCCTAAGAACTGATTTACTGATGCTGGGTTTTGACCAATATTATTAATATCAACATACACCGGACCATCTACATCATCAGAACAAATAGAGTTTGATAATACAATGTTAGAAGGTTGATAACCGTATCTCTGAAAAATAAAATCTTTAGCAGAAGTACCAAATCTTTCTGCAGATACTGCACCAGGATATGTAGTTCTTACGGTTCTATCATAACTTTCAGGATTTGTTGGAAAAGGTTTTTGTACACCTTCAGCAACTAAAAACCAATTTCCTGGTGAAGGAAGTTCTGAAGATAAAATTAAAGAGCCGGGGGTAATATTACCAGCAGCATCTTTTAAAGCAAAGGGTGATAATTTTGTCATGTTATTATTTTTTAATTATTTCTTTCAGCACTTTGTGTACCACGAGCAAACTGATTAGCAGATTCAATATCTCCAGCAAGAATACTTGCTGCTTCATCTATTAATAACTCTACAATATCATCCTTAAACTCACAGATAACATCTGTTGTAGATGTTAAACCGGTGTAAGGATCTACAACATTAGCAATTTGGATATATCTAGGTTTTCTATAATAGGTGAGGGTAGGGTTATATACATCAAAATCATTTGCTGTATATATCCGGACCTTATTACCCATTAATGTACAAAATGTTTCACCCCACTCATAACTAGGTTTTCTAAACTGATCATCTAATAACTCATCTACGTTAGCTTCTTCAGCTAAGTATACAGTCATAGTTTCCGGTTTACAGCACTTAGTTTCAGCAGATGTGCTAACCCTTTTATATTCTAAATAATCTGCTGGAAGATCTACACTTTCAAAATACAAAGTATTCTGTGTACCAAGTAAAGGGATCTGTAGAAGTAATAATTGTAAATCATCAATCCTTCTTTTAGATCCTTCATCTCCCTCTCTATAAACATTACCGGCATGTAATTGTCTTCTAACCCACTCAATCTGAGCCTTATTAAAAGCTTCAATAATTTGCCATCCCTCTAGATTATCATAATCATTAGAGGCCAGTTTATTAAGTCTTTGCTTAATTTTTAGTTGTAGTATAGAATTATTCATAGATAAATTGTAGGGGGATTATTATTCCCCCTATAGATTAACATTTTTTCTTAACCGCCATTTTCTTAACTGTTCCACCCATTTTCATGTAACCACCCATCATAGATGATTCACGTCCAGTTGGGCTACCTTTAGATACAGGTTTAGAAAAATTAGGCTTGCTTGCTTTTTTTGTTGCCATGATTGTTTATATTATTTCCAGTGTTGTTCTACTTTATTAATAATTGCATCAGCTACATCTTGATTAAGAGGGTTCTTTAAGAACTCTACAATATCACTAGATGTCTTACCTAACATAGTACTGCTTGATAAGTGATAGATAAATCCATCAGACTTAGTAACAATATACTTATAGGTACCGGCATCTCTTACAATAGCCCGCAATTTTAAAGTGGTCAAATCATTCTCAGAAACATCTAAGAATCTTTCTGCACACTTTTTCTTATCTCTATCTACAGTTTCTCCGTTGATATATTTATCCATGTTATCATAGATAATATCATTAGGTGTACTTTTCTTATACTGTGCACTATCAATATCAATAATTTTAGCAACATAAAATAATTTAGTTTGATTCTTATCAAACATTTTCTGTAATTCAGAAAGGGCTTTGTTCCTAATTTTCTTAGTCTCTGTTTTAATAGTAACAGTTTCCTCCATTTTATCTAAATAAAATTTAGGAGCTTTTGACATCTTTCTAGCTGCATCATAAGATTTAGCAATGATACTAAAACCACCGGCTTCAATAGCATATAACTTAATAAGATCATAAGGATCTACAGAAGGATCTAAATAAAGTGGATCATTACCCACCCTAATTACAATCTTACTCCAGAACTCATCATTATCTGGTCTAAGTAATTTAATTTTATTCCAGAATTCTGCATCATCAGGACTAACAACATTAGCCGCTAAATCTTTTTCTAACTGAGATACAACCTTCCGGATTTCTTTAACCTTAGCCTCTCTATCTACATCAGGTAAAAACTTTACATCTGGGGCAAATTCATTAAGCCCGGTAAGGTAACGTTTAATACCATTAATTTCTAGACAAGCTAGCTGCTCTTCATGGAATACACCATCAAAGAGAGAAAGACCATAAGACTCTAATCCCATGTTACTCACATTAGAATCAAAGTAAGATTTAATACTCAATGTACCCTTTTTGTTTTGGGGATACATGTCTACAATTGTTACACTCATTTGGTTTATATTATTATTTGGTTGGTTTTTATTATTCAAATATAGTTATTAAATTGATGTTATAGTTTTACAATGTCTTTGATGTGATTCAATAGATTGTCAATAGGACCCGCATACATAAATTTATATTTACCTACATTATACTTACCTTTTGATTTACAACTACCTTGTACTGTTTTAGGAGACGCTCCAATTGCAGCCTCAGCCTCTCTTATTGATCTAAACTTGCCTAATAAATGCATATGGTCTCTAGAAAACATATAGACCGGCTTGTTTTTTCCTGTTAAGTATTGATAAGCACTTATCTTATCTTTAAAATCTTGTGACCTTTCTATACCTTTTGGACTTCTTCCTTCTCTACACATATTACAACATAAATCATCGTCAATATGTTTAGTGATATATGTTGTTTCTATATCGTTTAAGTCTTCTCGTAAACATTCTTCAATTACCTCATAGATGGGGTCTCCATATTTATTAAAACAATTCTGAAGTCTAGAATTAGAGTGCGTACCTTTTATAAACTCTCTTTTATGTTGAGAAAACCTACGACAAGTATCTATGGCTTGCCCTAAATAATAATGACCATTAGAAAACGTTATTTTATATATTCCTATCATGCTATAAATTGCCAACCTGTTGATTTATTAATATATAGACCTTCTGGCGCATCAGTTTGGTATACTATCAAACCAATTGCTGGAGAAGTAATTGCTAACCTTTGAACTTGAGTTTGCCGGGGTGGTAGGAAGCCTTGCGTAGTACTATCTGCTTGTAAAATTGCACTTTCTTGTGGTGTTGCTGTATTAATGTTTACGCTACCCGATGTTGATTGAAATGCTATGTTTTGTGTGTTGACAACACTTGTTACAGTTGGGTCATAAAAATAACCCCGATTTATAGTTGTTCCTGCCGTATTGTTAATTGTATTTTTTACTGCAAATTGATTTAATGTAACATTTCCTACTGAGGTTGCAGTATTACCTACGGTTCTAATCATTGATGCTTCCGATGTTCCACCTGCACCTACGTTAGTAAATCCTGCATTAAAACTCCATCCATATTGATTTATATTATTGTTTGGCAGAAATTGTCCACCATTGTCAAAATTGATATTTGTTAACTGCTTTGAAGTAAAAATTGAAGACATGAATAAAAGATTTCCAGAACTTGCACCTAAACGTAAAGTTGAGTTTTCTCTTGCCTCTAATATATTTTCTCCTGTTGCAGCAGTACGTACAATAAAAATAGTTGTTCCACCTGTAATAAATGAAGGCGTTATCAATAAAGGTCCGTTGAAAGTTGATGTTCTATCGTCAGTAATGGTCAAAGAACTAACTGACGCACTATTCTGCACCAAAAGCGATGTAGTGGCGGATGTTGAACCCGTACCTTTGATTTCAACAAGAGCCGTAGGTGTAGCAACTGATGAAAATCCAATACGCAATGCACCCGATTCGCTAAATAATTGAAAAGGAAATTGACCACCCGCACCATTTTCCAAAATCAACGATAATCGTTTAGTACCTGTAAATCCACCCGTATTTAATACTCCCCTATCCCTTAAACGCATTAAAGATACAACTTGGTTATTTGCGCCTGCTGTGATATTAGGATTGATGTCGCTATAAAAAAAGTCAGACCCTGTTCCAGCACTTTGAACGGAATAAAAACTACTTTGACCACCAACAGTAAGTAATGCAAATGGGTTCGTAGTACCAATACCTACGTTACCACTTGTTGTAGCAAGAAGAACATTACCTCTTACTGTTTCAATTGCTCTAAAATCTGTACTTGCATTTAATGTTGGATTAATAAACAAACCTCTAATAGTACCTGTAGTTTGAGTAATTGTAGAAGTGAAAGCAAATCCATTTAACGTATTGAAACTTGCAGATGTTGATGGTACTAAGTTGTTAATATTGATAATACTTTTAGTTTGACTATCAGTTGTAGTTATTTCACCTGTAGTACGTAAAGAACCATTAGTACTTGTCGGGTTACCTGATTGAATTTCAACTTCAAAATTGCCAGAATATAATACTAAATTTCCATTTTCATTACGAATAAATGGAGTGTGTATGCGATAAGGTACTTCTACAATCCTATCATCGTAAACTCTTAAAGAGGTATTACTACCACTATTCTGCACTAATAAAGATGTTGTGGCGGATGTTGCGCCTGAACCACGAATACCAAGTTTAGAACCTAATGAAACACCAATAAAATTTAAGTCAACATTTCCATTTACACCATTGAAATTTAGAATATTTAAATTTTGTGCATTATTACGAAATGATGTACTTTCTACACCATCATTCATTGGTCTGAAAACCATAGTCCCACCATCGTAATACATGGCTTGTGCAATGGCTGTTCGTGCAGAATTGTAAATTTGAAATCTACCCGTTGTTGATAAACTACCTCCTCCATCAACGTTGACCATTATTGCCGTATTTGCAGCATTGAGAATCTGAAATCTATTCGTACTTAAAAAAGAATCAGTATTTCCTAAATATAAACTATTAGTAATACCAGTAACTCCATTAACAATTAAAGTACTACTAGGAGTAACTGTACCTATACCTAACCTCTTGTTTACATTATCCCAGAATAATCCAGCATCTCCTCCTAGTGCATTGTTATCATTAAATTGTACATAGCCATTAAGCCCAGCAGGTTGAACTGTATTATTGTTTATGTACTCTACAATAGTATTTAAATGCCCAAACTTTGCTACTTCAAAGTCTTGAGAATTCCTGATAAAAATATCCGGTGATTTTGGTATAAATCTTTCTAATGCCATTATCTTATTATTTGTACCCGGTAAGAGTTACGAGCTCTATTTGCAGGCGTACCACCGGGTTAGTAAAAAATTACTCAGCAGATTCAGCTGGAGCTACATAAGGAGTAACATCCACTTCTTCTACATTACCAGGATAAATTGCTTCCAACTGAGCCTGTACAGTATCAATCAAAAGAGCTTCAGCAGGTTTAGTGCTGTAGTCTTCTACTGATAAAGAAAGACCATACATTGCTGGATTAAAATCAGCAACACCAGATACGGCAGCTTTACCTGATTCAAATGCTTCTACACTAGTGTATACAGCGTTAACAATTTGAGCATTCATGCTACCTTCTTTGGTAGTGAATACTTGAGCCAATCCTTCAGTAATAACTACTAAAGAACCAGAAGATAAAACAGCACCAGTGTTTAAGTTAACTGGGGCATTAATTTTTAGTGCTTTCATGTTGTAAATATATTTATTTTTTATTTGTTATTAATTATAAAGTTACCCATGCACTTCCGTTATAGAAACATGGACGGTTTAAATCTGTGTCATACACCTCAAGACCAGCTGTCGGGGTCACAATGGCATTCTTTTGGGCTGTTGTAAGTCTGGGTTTGAGGAATCCCTTGGTTGTAGAGGCTATTTCTACTTGTGCAGAAGCATTAATAGTAGCATAAGTAGTTCCAAAAGTTCCAAATTTAGCAGACAGATTTCCACTTCCATTTGTTGTTTGTGCTGAATCAGTAATACTAAGCCAATCCGTTGTTGTAGCAGTTAATCTCGCAACACCATTACCTACTAAAACACGAACACCTTGAATAACATCACTTGAAGCCAATGAAGAAGCACTAAACCCTGCTGAAGCATATAAGGTATTGCCACCACCAACTCTAAAGTTCATACTACCCGCACTTGATGTCAATGATAACAAAGCATTTCCGAATGGATAAGAAGCACTGCCCATCTCGATTGAACCATCGTCAGTAACTTTTAATAGTTGTGTTGAAGAACTATTCTGTACTAGAAGAGAGGTGGTAGCTGAGGTAGATCCGCTACCACGAACTTGTAAACGAGCCGAAGGTAGATAATCTAAAGCATTTCCAATACCTACACCATCTTTAGTGGCTCTCATAGTGTTTACATTACCACCTGTATTGTTAAATACAGTAAATCTTAAATCACCTTCTACACCTGTTGAAGTTGAAAGTGCTACTGATTGAATAGAAGCAGCACTACTATAAGAAGTACCATTGTACCCAAAGAAACCAATATTGCCTAAAATATCACTTGAATTTACAATAAGAGGAACATCATAAGTACCTCTGCTTTTCATAAATTCTAATTTAGCAGAAAAAGTGCTTTCTTGATTTCTATAAATTCCAATAGAGGCATCACCTTGTCCAATAACACGTATCTTTTGACCAAAACCTGTAGCATTTACATAATTTCCAACTGATAAAATACCTGTTAGATTGGTATTTCCTATAATATCTAATGGGGTAAGGGGAGCAGTTGTACCAATACCTACCCCAATAGTACTAATTGATATAGCACTATTAACACCTGTAGAATCACTAATATATCTAGCAGTTGCTGTAATTGGTCCTGAACCAGCTAATTGTAAACTATCTACTACTACATAAGCATTTAAATAATCTACAATAGTATTTAAATGACCAAATTTAGCTAAGGTCATTTCCGGATCACTAGTTATATAGGGATCCGGAGATAAGGGTACAAATTTATTTAGTGGCATGATTGTATTAATCTAATACTAAGAAGCTAATCTTAAAAATATTATTAAATGCATTACTTGGGTGAACATTATAAATCCGGATTACAAAGCTACCATTACTGATAGAATCTAATGTAAATACTGGAATACCTGCTCCCACGTGTACTGGAGTTAATAATACTTTAGATGCTGTAGTAACCTTACTGTTATTTATAGTGAAAGCTACATTAGATCCAGCAGCAGTAGTTGCTGATACAGTAGTAATAACACCTGCATAACTATCAATAGTTACTGCACTGCTAATTCCTACAGTTTGTGTTACAACTGCAGTATTACCAGTTACTTTATTAACTTCATCAACAATAGCATTAATGTGACCAAATTTGGCCAATGACATGTCTGAATCATCATTCAAAAATGGATCAGGAGATAGGGGAGTAAATTTATTAATCATTTTATTTATTTTTTATTTACACCCAAGGTAAAGGAGTGTTTTCTGGAGATACAGGAGGGTTTTTCTGAGATGCAATCTGTCCATCAATGCAAGCAGTAATAGAGATAATACCATTCTCACCCAATTCTTCTTGAATCCATCCAAGAACAATCTCTTCTGTTAAATCAGCATAAGGGATAAATTCAGATCCTTCTTTTACAGAAAAAGATGCTGTGTTGTCAAGAGATGCAGAAAATTCACCATCTACTCCGGTAACATTGTACATAGCTGTTACTACGTAATCTTGTAATCCATCTACAGTCTTTGTGTAGAGATTAGTAATTGTCCAATTGTAAGTTGTCATAATTGTATTTATTTTTATTTTTTATGTTTTATTTATTAAGCTGGCTCTAAAGCAATATAATAATCTACTCCGTTAATTTTTACTTTCCAACGCTTAGTAGGAGCTACTACTGCTGTGTCTACTGCACCTGCGTTTCTTGTAGCAGCACCTACTACAAATTGGTTGTCTCCTGTTGCTGTTGCAGCCATTCCTAATACTACGCAAGTGCTAAA
>Ga0181344_1000899_pt1 | contig 11395 bp, 11 predicted proteins | sample Su13VDMLBDD_FD_130098 | JGI IMG/M metagenome (GOLD analysis project Ga0181344, IMG submission 130098) | Freshwater viral communities from Lake Michigan, USA - Su13.VD.MLB.D.D | ecosystem: Environmental > Aquatic > Freshwater > Lake | place: USA: Michigan | collected 2013-07-15
ACACCCATATCTACCAGCTTTTTCATGGCTCCTTCAGGATCCGATATGGCTTGAGCAGCAAGCAATTGCCTTGTTTGAGGATCAAGACCTTCAATCAATGCAGAGGACACTCCGGGAATAGATATTCCTTGACCACCACCAGTAAACAGTTGCTTCAATGAGTTTGAGAGTTGTTGTTTCTTGGCAAGATCGATGTCTTCTTTGGTCATTCCCAATTGTTGAGCGCCCAATTCCAAACGCATCTTGGCAAGGTCATTCTCTTTTTTCTGCTGCTCTCCTCGATATTGACCAACCTCACCAACTACATTACCCAAAGACTCCCCAAATGAACCACCACGGGTGGGAGTCAAGAATCCTTTGCTTAGAGACAAAAGAAAATTGGCGGCATCAGGACGCGATCTTGCCTCCAACGAGGCCAGCAAAGCCTGCTGCTGCTTGATCAGCGCGGCCTTTTCCTGCATGTACTTTTCAGTAGCCGCAGTAACAGGGTCTGAAGGAATTGCTTTAGAAGCAATATCCGGAGCCTCTGTAGGCTCTATTGACGAAAGAGCGCCTTGAATTTGATCTTCAGCCATGATTATTCGTCTCCCAAATTTATATCTGAATAATCCCCATAATATTCATTTGAGTCTGGAATCCCAAGAATATTTTGCATTTCACCTGTATCAAATGAGTTTTCAGAATTTACCGTTTGGCCGGATGAATTCCCGCTAGGAATCATATTTTTTAGCCCAGCAAGCAAATCCGCCCAAGGGGTTGATTGTGCCCCTCCCGAAGTTTGATATGGCTTCAGAAGCTGGGAAATGCTTGCCAATGTACCCGCACCACCAGAAACCATACCGCCAAGCAAAGCCGCTGGAGACTGCTGATAAGCACCCGGCATAGGCCCAGTATAGGTCTGAGTCGTAGAGGTGGGCACTTGAAAGCCCCTCAGAAGGTTTGCCACATTAGCAGCCGCTGTCATCGGATAATTCAGCCTCTGTTGCTCAAGAGCTTGTTGCTGCGCCCCCAGACCGGAAAGAACTGACAGCCCACCAGTTCCCTGCTCATATTGCTGCCCGCCAAGCTTGCCCAAAGTCTGAGCAGCTTGATTTTGAGCTTGTTGCTGCGCTTGTGCGGACTTCAAGGCATTGTCAAATCCACTAGACAGAGCCACAGATTGTTTCCCAAGAATGTCTCTATTCACATCCCTAGCCAAATTTCCATACACTTCCATACCGCGTCTAGAGCCAAATTGACCGGATCCAACAGCCCCAGCAGTAGCTCCGGGGGCAAGTGTTTGCTGCCAATTTTGCTGACCCAATCTCCCAATTTCATTGATTACACTTTGCGTGTAAGGATTCATGTAATTCGAGATCATGCTCGTTGCAGGATCTGCAGACTCACCAGCCAGTGTTTGAGCTTGAGTTAGCGCACCTTGTCCAGCATTGACGGCATTCGGTGCCGCAGCAAAAGCCCGATTCTGCAGGGCGCTAAAATCCGCTACGCCCCCTTGAGTTACGGCATTCTGTCCGGTAGTGGCAAGACCACTCAAAAAGTCGCTGTACCAATCCGGCGCAGTAGTAGAGGTGGATTGGGTCGTTTTAACATCGGGCATTGCAGCGCCCTGAAAAAAATCAGCCATGATTGCTTCCTTTTTGAGCGGCCTTCAGGTATGACAAAGGGTTCTTCGCTTTTGGGGGTATTTTATCCACAGATGCGGATCGTTTGTGCTTTCGGATTTCCTGCCTAAACTGATCTAACACCTCTGCTCCGGCTTTAGAAGATCCATCTCCCAAAGCCGCTACGGTATCAGCGTCAATCACATATTCACCGTCAGACAGCATTGTGGGGATATCGTCTGACTGGCCGGTTCCGGGACCGCCCACAGCAAATCCTTGGGCATGATGTCTTGCGTACATCCTATCTTCAGGCCCGGGGACATGCTCAACAGGATGGTCAACCATACCGCCAATTGCATATCCTCTTTTTTGAATTTGATCAACAAATCCTTGCCACAAAGGCATCACTTGACCCGCCTGCCCAGTGGACAACATCTGAGGTGATAGATAACCCCTCTTTGATGGGTCTTCAAATTTGTTGTCTTGCTTGACGTTAAATTGCTCTGAAATAGATTGCAAAGGCCCAGCAGCAGATGGGGTAGTTGGTGGTTTGGAGGGCTTTGAGGTTGTCCCTGTTCCAAAATTTGTCGTGTAAGCAGGAAGATCAGACGCGTCAATCACGCCACCGCTTGGAAGATATGCCTTGGTCGTATCCAAAGAACTAAGATCGGTTGCCTCATCGCCAATAAGCCCAAGATCCTTGTAAAGCTGCAAAGGATCATTGCCGAGCATGGATTTATCTTGCTCTTCGTTTACCTGCGCCCATGTCTTAGTAGATGGGTCTGTCATATCTGTATAACCGATACGATCTACTACCTCTCCGGTATAGGTATCAACAACTGTTTTAGTTCCATTGTCCTGCTGAACGGTTTCGTATCTATCCGGCTGTGATTCCGTTGTTGATACAAGATTTCCATCTTGATCCGTAACAACATACGAGCCAGATTCATCAATAGTCACATTCGTTCCGGGAGGAAGTTCAGGCTCCCATGTGCTCAATGCGCCAGATGAAACAGTTTGCTCTGGAACCGTTTCCGTTACTTGTGGCTGAAGCCCCTCTAAAATGCCACCAGTTGGCATCCCAAGAGATTGATTCATTTGTCCAGTATCAAAGGTGTTTTGATAGGTATCAGATGGTTGATATATGGGGAAATCCGCTTGCTCTTGAGGAAACTCAGAAACAGGCTCTACATTACCTGTTGCTGTGTTGTAGGTATAACCAACGGGCAAGGCGCGTCCAGCTTCTTCATTGTAGTAATAGCCTTCAGGAATTGTGACTTGCTGCGACCAGTCTGGGCCAGTCCACGCATAATTATCTGGCTGCTCATCCGGAACAACCGTTGATGTAAAACTAGACTGTTCTTGTGTTGGCTGTGGCGTGAACATTTCAGGCGTGATGTCCGGATTGACAAGCGCCTCGGCCATGCCCGCATCAGTTTCATCAAAAACTGATGGATAGGTAGTATCTTCGGCTCTATATTGATAGCCGCCAGAATTCAGAATATCCTTGACTGACTGATTTACTGTAGGGGTAATTGCTGATCCCAGTGCATTAGCACCAGCCGCAGCAAGGTTAAAGTCTTGCCCAGTCAAAGCTTGATTTGCCAAAGTGATTACCGCAGGCATTGCTTCGCTAGGAACAATACCCTTCAATGCTTCTGCTATTTTTTGATCAATGGTGCCTAAAGCCGCAGAAGTAATCAGTCTAGTAGGGTCAATATCTCCAGTAGAAATCAACTGACCAACGGCAGACTTACCCGCCGCCAATATCCCCGGATCAATTCCAGCGGTCATATCAGATGGAAGTTGTAATCCACCAGAAACCCCACTAACGAGCAAAGATGCTGGGTCGATATTTCCAGTCAATGCCAATTGAGTTAAGCCAGACCTAATAGCGCTTGATGCAAGTCTTGACGGGTCAATCAACGAGCTTAAACCGCCAGAGGTGGTGGCTGCAGTAGTGCCAGCCGTTGCGCCAGCGGCCTCACCAGCGGTCCCCAAAGTTGAACCCACGGTATCGGCAATGCTGGATCCTAAAGACCCTAGACCACCCATAATTGCTGGCCCAGCAAACGCCAGTATGGGGGTTAAAGCCCCCTCTGCAGCCATTTCCCGAAGACCGCTTGCCGTGTCTAGAAATGGACGTAGAGCGCCACCCAAAAAGCTGTCGCCAGCCTCATCTGCTTGTTTTTGCCTTTCCGCACCCCAAGCTTGAGCCTGCTGAAATTCTGGCAACTGCTGCAGATTCTGCATGGCAGTCTGACCGCCGGGAAGCATCTCAAACAACTTTGCCGGAAGCTCGCCATCATTAAAATCTTTGTCAGTAAATCCATTAAACTGCGCATTCTGATTCGCAGTCATGTTCTGTACGGCTTGAGTCCAATCAAAATTAGCAGGTACGTTAGGTGCTGCCGCACGAATCATTTCAACGTTTTTTGCCAAGTATGCATCTGGAACCTGCGCATACCTAGAAAGAGCGTATTCAAGAGATCCCGGTTGCCCATGTTGCAGGCTTGGATCAGAAAGCCTGTCTAAGGTGCTTTGATAGGATGAGAAGGTTCTCGGATCAACCGGAACCATGCCGCCGCCAGCGGGCAGTTGGTATATCTCCATTCCCACAGGGAAATCCCCGGAGTTTGGGTCAAACTCAAAGCTGTTCCCATCCCCATCCATTGCCAAGTACCGCGCAGGGGACAAAGGTGCAGGGGGCGGCGCTACTGACTCTACCGTAGGCGCAACGGGTTCTGGCGCAAGCGCCGGTTGAGGTTGAGCAATGGGTTGAGGCTCCGGAACGGGTGCCAATGCGGGCGCAGGTGCAGCAACAGGTGCTGGCTGGGCCATAGAACTTGGGTAGTTCGCCGGGTCCACCCACACCATATTGTCATCGCCAACAACTTGGTAGACCTGCGATCCAGCCGGCACAGGACCACTTTCTGGATCATACTGAAATCCTTCACCGTCTGCATTAATCACATAGTACATATCGTTACCCTTTAATTCTTGGAATTAATGGCGTTCACAAGTATTTCAGCCCATTCTTGCCAATCATTAAACAAGTAAGGCGATGGAATTGATTCGTTTTGAAACACATCAATTGCCATTAATCCAGCAGCCCATTCCTTCCACCTTTCTTCAGATACACCTATCTGAAGTTGCTGGGCAGCATAACCCTCACACATCAAGGCAGACCACGACTCAAAGGTGTGATAGCGAGGGTCATAAACAAGAGCAAGTTCAGCCATTAATACGGCCTCACATCACCAATGTTGGCGCTAAGTAGTATGTTACCCAGTTGGTAATCACCACCCTGAACATCACTTACAAATATCAATCGCATCTCTCGACGCTGCTCCCTCAGATCAACCTTTCCATCCGTTGGAGAGAAAGTATATGGGCCAGTCGTTTGATCTTCTTTTTGCGCAAACGGTCTTCCGGTGATAAAAAGCTGCATGTCTCCGGTCTGAATGAAATCAGGCTCAAGCCTTTCCAGATGAATCCAAAAGTTTTCACCAACCATAGAGGGTTGAGATGGCCCTCCCGATACAAGTCCAAGATCATTTGTTTCAAAAGAACTACGAATAGCCCTTTGAACCTGACCAACAATCTCATCAGTTCCAATCTCATGCTGCCAAAGACTCACCCTGTCTGGAGTGCTATTGAATTCGGCATTCACCGTGTCTGTGGCGGTACATTGAGCAGATAGCGTTATATCGTAGTAACCAGTGGTTGCGCTTGGAGCAATTGCAACAATAGTTGTTCCATCAGGAACACCGGCGGCAACCACAAGCATTCCGGCATATAGCTGATTACTGATTGCCGTAGTAATAACATCGCTTCCATTTGTTGTATCAATGTCCTGCTCAAAAATGGTTGTCTCTACGGACAAATCTTCTCCAGCCATTACTGGGTAACGAAATACTTGAGAGAAATATCCAGCCGTTCTTGTTGCCCCAACAGCGGTTCCAAGGTCATACCAAGTCTTCTCTCGAATGTTGTAGATAATTGCATCGTTACATTCGACAGAATCACCACGCGGGTAGAACCACCAAATCTCACCAAATCTTGGAACTTTTGTTGCCCAAACCTTTTGTCTTTGACTGTAATTCAGATTGTCAAAGAAGTAGTTCTGATTCATTGAATTTGGAAGGTCAACGATGGTTCCGTTGTACAGAAAGAACCTATCCACTCCAATCCAATAGTAAAGCCCGTCATACTCAATCACACATTGGCTTGAAAGAATCGTTGACGATCCAATCGTGTCATATCGCCAATAAAGCTGTTGCACCCCTACCGTAGTGGGGGCATAGCTAACCCTGATCAACGAATCCAATGCCCAAAAAAGCGCAGACGGAGAATTTGAACCGCCCCGAATCGGAAGCCCTTTCACCACCTTTTGGCTGGATATGTTCGTCTCGTTTGCGTCTGCACTGTTCCAGTCAAACACATTCCCTGCAGAGCAGTTCTTGATTAGTCCATCATCACCGTACACAAAAACATACGGGTGAATTGAAACCACTCCTCCGGATACTTCAATGTAATCTCCAGAGGGAGACGATCCAGAGGTGTCCTGCAAAGGGTACATAGTGGATCCACCGGGAAATCCAGCCATTACCGCTGTGGTTGTGGTGCTGTCAATTTCCGCTAGATTTTGGCCGGGATGAGAAAGTATGAGATTACTTCCGCTACCAGTAGCATCAAAAAAACCGTCAAACTGCCATAGGTTCAAATCTGAGGCTGTGAACTTGCTATTTACCGTGTCCACTTCAATTGAAAATCCAGTGCCCCCACCAATTGACGCATTGTTTGCCGCTAAAACATCGCCAGCCAGATATCCGTTACCAGTTGTGGTCAGAGTAACTGTAGAAACAGCCCCACCAGATACAACAATGGTTGCAACAGCGCCAGTTCCAGAACCTCCAGTCAAAGGTATTGATGTGTAGGTTGCATTTGCATACCCAGAACCACCGATTAGTCCTGTCAATGTAAGGATAGGTGCGGCAGTCATGTCATACTCTGTGATACCAGCACCAATTCCGGTGTTATTACACTCAAATCGCTCTACGCCATTGTTGTAACCGTTAAATATACGGTTCACACCATCCTGAGAATCAACGTAAATTCCTCTTGAATAGCCTTTAATGGCATTCGTCATCTGACGATAACCGCCAATCTTTCTTGGCCTTCCACGTTGAAACCTAACCCACTCTCCAGCACTGTAAAACTGCTTATCCAGCACAGTTCCATCGCGTTGAATCCCGGGCTTTGTGTCCAGAGAAAAGACCTTCTTGGTCATTTAGAACGTCCCGCCAAAGACGCCACCAATAAAGTTTCCAGTTCCAGTTGCTGCACTGTTCCCGGTTACTGAAGTCCCAGACGCAGTTACTGCTAGCCTATTCACACCAAGAATAGATACATCCCACTGACCATTACCGGCTCGATAAACGCCTGTGGTTGGCTCTGCGGAAAAATACAAGGCTGGAGAGCTTACGGAACCATTGATCAAACCGATTGATGTCGATCCAGCCAAAGTGGTGTTGGCGTTCACAAGGTTAGACGAATCGCAAATCAGCGTGGCCTGCTGGTTTGAATCAATCGTCGCATCTCCACCGCCAGTATTTGTGCTGATCGTGACGGTGTAATTCGCCACAGTTCCATCAGTGGCATTCTGGATGTAATAAACCTGAACAGTTGGCGGAACAATGATAATCACGTTCCCGGTCAAAGTTCCGGTGTACTTCTGAATGACGTTTGATGCCTCAGAACTGGTCAGAGTATAAGTTCCTGAAGTCACCTGTTTGGTGAACTGAGAAAAATTGAACTGAGTGTTTTTTCCAAGACCAACAGAGTAAAACTGACCACCAGCACAAGCAATGAAACAGGAGTCACTTTGCTGAAGGTCAACAGAACCAGATCCGTTAAACGTATCTGTGCTTTGACAATCAACGGTCAAAAGACCTGTCCCTGAATTCCTAACCTGCATGAACCAATCATTTCCAACGTTAGAACCAAGTGGGAGCGTAAGGGTTCCAGCGCCACCCGTCCAAACGTACAGGGACGCCCTATCAGCATCAAGAGCCGTGTAGTCATTGGAGAACAGGTTGACCGGAGAAGATTGATTTAGGGTCGTTCCAATCGCTTTGAGGCCATATCCAGCAAGTGTTACCGCATCGGCATTAGAAGAACCAACACCAAACGCAATAATTCCCCAAGTACCGTATTCGTCCGGATTGTCTGTTATGTAAATATACTTAGACTCTCCTGCCAAAATAGTGCAAATAGACGAATCGCCGGTATAGTCTTTTACTTCAAACGTCTCAGATCCTACGTTCCTGATCAGTGCATCTGTACCAACAGATGTCTGATTTGCAGGCGGCATCCAAAGCTCAAGGCTTGCAGCGTCAGCCGTAACCTGCATGATCCTAGCCGCATAATCACCATCAACATTTCCATTGATGGGCCATGCAAGCTGCGTGTTTGCAGATAAAGTTATCTCTCGGAACGAAACATCAGTAGGCTGAATGACGTTCCCGGTAAATGGACTATTGAAGCTCATATTAAGTATCCAAGACGTTAGCCTGTCGATCACCGATTCTTTGAACATCCTCTGATTTCAAAGTGGCGATGATTCGATCATAGTTGGATTGCCACATGGGCATCCGCTCATCATTCTTCAGAAAAGGCATGGACTGCAACAACGATCCGTACAAAAGCGCTTGAGGAGCATAGATCGTGAACCAGTTGGTCTGATTTGAAGAATCCAAAGGTTGAATTCGCTCGTAATACAAGACCTCATAGGCATAGTCAGACGCCGGAGTTGGAGCTACCAGCCAGTGAGTGTAATCATAATCAGCGTAATACTTTGGTCTGTCAGTTTGCGTTGAATCAGGCCAGTATTCGCGCAAATACTCATACTTTCTCAGCAACACAGGATATCGCTCGCCAGCAACGGTTACGTTCATGCTCACGGTCTTGTGCCAGCGGGCAGGCTTGTCAATCACTGGCTGGTTTTGAATCATCGTGCTTGTAACTACAGTCAAATTTCCAAGAAACTTGATCTGGGCAGCAATATCCTGCTCGCACAGCATGATGAAAAGAGGAATCTTCTCAAGGGTAGCCGTGTCTGTTCTTTCCAGATAGGACTGGATGTTCTCGACCAAAGAATCATAGGTCATGACAGAGGCCGTGGTCATGAAGATTTTCCTATCTTGTCAATCATTTAAGTAAATACTGTGACGCCAGTTTTGTCAATGAAATTAAGCTTTAGACATCTCTATTGCCATATGACGTACTGCTACCACTCGCTTACCCCATCCACGCCCAAAGGTTCCCCATGTGGCTAGAGACTGCAGGAACAATAGACGCTGCTCTATCAGCATTTCTACCAGTTTTTCCGGGTCTTTCTCGGCCACGGCAGCAAGCGTTTTTGGCCCTATCTGACCGTCTGGATTGGCTCCTACGCACTGTTGCAGCCACTTGACTGAGCGGCTTACCCCACTATTCACAGCCGCATCAAAGACGCAGTAATCCACCCCATCGGGAAGATCGTCGCACCTTGCCAAGTCCCAATACATTTCCTTGTAGAAAGGGGCAACCGTTGCAGGGGTTAGCTCTCGCATCTCCTCTTCGGTTACAGGCTCCTTCTTCCAAGCCTCCCATGCCCTCTTGGTAACACCAAGATTGGTCATCCCACCGGGGTCCAGTGGATGGTTGGAAAACCCACCCTCATGGTGGAGGGTGGTAGCCAAGGACTTGGCGAAGTTATCTTTCATCTTCACTCTCTCGAAACTTCATGCCAGCCAATAATCCAATGAAACCGCCGACAATCGTCTGAAACGCAGGGCTGATAAGAGAAAATATCTCGCCGTTGTCAACGTCCGGTGTGAAAAGGCCAACACACATTACGCCCACCATAGATAATAAGATTACGCAAAGCGTAACGCTTACCATCACGGTGACGGCAGAGATAACCCTGTCTTTCACTTGTTACCCGGATCAGCCTTGACAGCACCACCCAAACCAAGAGCAGCAGCGATGCCTTGAGCCAGCATCTGGTATTGCGGGGGAACCATCGGGATTGCGATTGCGAAAACAACACCCAGCCCAGCCATTGTGGAGGGTTCACCAAAACGCTTTCTAAGCCAGCCCATATCTATCTCCTATTTTTGAAGTTCGTGCTTCAGGAACAACCATACTGCGTAAAAAAGCCCAGTAACGATTGATATTGCACCATACTTAGCCACATGCTCGATCATCATCTTGTAAAAGGCGGTACGGGTCTTTTCCTTCTCTATGTGGGTCTGCACCCACAGATGATGGTCGTAATGCTCAGAATCAGAGACACTGCGGGACTGTTGCAAAGCCTTCACCATAGCCATGGAAAGCTTCTCGCAGATTTCCTCAATGTTCTCGCTTGTCACGGCGACTCTTTCTTTTCTTCTTGAACCTGCGGTGCAGCTTGTGCTTGAATCTTCATGATGAGGGCTTGCACCTGAACGAAGGGCATCTGACCCAGCGCATTCAAGATTCCATTGACTTCTGCAATTTCGAGTTCAAGCTTCAACATGTTTTTCCTTTCATGCTTCAAGCAGCGCGACCCGGCTGCGGAGGGACTGGATCAGGGATTGCTGTTCTTGGATGGCTTTCAACATCGCGTACTGAAGATCGGTTTGGTAGATCGACAGGCGTACCTTGGGGTCCTCAGGGGTGCCCCAGTTGCTTTCCATCACCAACTCTGGAGCTACTGCTTGGACGTCCTGTGCGACCACCCCGAGTGTCAGCCCCGGGTCTTCATCGAGGTTCTGGTCGATGTAGTTGAACGTCTGCACCGGGATGGCGCAGATGATGTCGAGATAAGACTTCGAGGGGGCGAAGTTGGTCTTCTCCCGGCGGTCTGAGAGGTTGGCGTCGTTGGCCTGATAGTTGGCGATACCGCCGTTTGACCGCACCGACGTGCGGAGCGTTGAGCCGCCCACCAGATAGATAAATTCATTTCCGGTGCCGTTGGAGTCGGTGGTGTTCGTGTGAACCCACCCGTAAGGCGTGCCATTCGCGTTCTTGGTGTTGAGCGTCCATGTCGCGTTGCTCTGATAGATGGATGGCTCGTCGCTTGTGCCAAATGAGGTTCCATCAGTGGTTGACTTCAATGCGCCAGTAACCGAAACCACCCCATTGCCGATGTTCCGAATATTAAACGTGCTGGTGTCGTTGTCCCAATAAATGTCAGCCTTGGCGGTGGTGTTGTTCCTGAAGTGCAGTTGCGTGTACCGCTGGCTAGTGTTGTCGAGGTAAAGCTGGTCGCCGTTCCCCCCGGTGACGGCTGTGGAACCCGCAAGAGTGATCCCACCACTGGCCGAGAGCGTCATCGCAGAACCCGTGGTGGTCTGGATGTAGCCGTAAGTCGTGCCGCCAGACGCGCCAGTGCTATTCCAGAACAAGGCTGCACCGCCGCGAACGTAGTGGTCGGTGAGTCCGGTCAGAGACAGTGAACCCGTCGCACTCAACGCCCCGGTGACGGCCCACGCAGTCGTCGCGTTGGAAGTAGCGCGAATGGTGTTGTTTGTGAAAACGTGAAAATCCGTGTTGCTCACATTCCCCACAAAACCAGAATATGCAGAGCTTCCCGGTAAAGTTACGTTGCCTGTCGATCCTTCCATCCCCCACCGAATCTGCGCACCAGTATTCTGTAGGTTGAATTGCTGATAGCCGGTTGTCGCTGTACTGGAGTTAAATATGGTTTGCGCGTTGCCATACGTGCTTGAGATTTGCCCACTCGCCGTCAGCGTCGTAACGCTAGC
>Ga0181344_1000900_pt1 | contig 11391 bp, 9 predicted proteins | sample Su13VDMLBDD_FD_130098 | JGI IMG/M metagenome (GOLD analysis project Ga0181344, IMG submission 130098) | Freshwater viral communities from Lake Michigan, USA - Su13.VD.MLB.D.D | ecosystem: Environmental > Aquatic > Freshwater > Lake | place: USA: Michigan | collected 2013-07-15
GGTCCAGTGCTGACTGCCCTGCCAGACATCAAGACCCTTAACAAAGTCAAAGAGTTATTGCTCAAGAATGCCAGCCTGGCTATCACTGGTGTCTACACTGCAGCCGATGATGGTGTGCTAAACCCAGCCAACGTGAAGATCACGCCTGGGGCGATCATTCCAGTGGCCAGAAATGGTGGGCCACAGGGTGAGGCGCTTAAACCGCTGCCACGTGCTGGTGACTTCAACGTCTCCCAGCTGGTGATCAATGACCTGGTGCAAGCAATCAAGCGAACACTGCTCGATGAGAGCTTGCCACCAGACAATATGTCGGCCAGATCTGCCACTGAGGTGGTAGAGCGCATGAAGGAGTTGGCTCAAAACCTTGGCTCTGCATTTGGCCGTTTGATCAATGAGACGATGATCCCACTGGTTACCAAGATCCTAGAAGTCATGGACGCTGATGGCATGATTGTGTTGCCCATCCAGGTCAATGGCTTAGAGGTGAAGGTTAGCCCAGTGTCTCCGCTGGCCATGGCTCAGAACATGGACGAGATCAACAACATATTGCAGTTCATGCAGATCACAGCTGGCATGGGTCCAGAAGGCCAGATGGCGATTAAGGCTGGCACTGCCATTGACTACATTGCCGACAAGCTCGGTGTGCCTATCCAGGTGCGTACCACTAGCGAGGAGCGTAAAGCGATGATGCAGCAGATGGCGCAGGCTGCCATGATGGCACAGCAGCAGCAGGGTGCATTACCAGCGCCAGCAGGCGAGGCTATGGCATGAGTGGCTGGGATGACCTAGAGGCAGAGCCTGCTGCCTTTGAGCCTGATCAAGACAGGGTAGATCTGAACCTCCAGGTGGCAAAAACCTTTGCCAGTGCTGAAGGTCAAAAAGTGTTGGCGTGGCTGCGAGAGTTCTATCTTGAGCAACCGTGTTGGCAACCAGGCTCTGACAGTTCGCTGGGAGTGTTCCGAGAGGGGCAAAACAGCGTGGTCAGGGATATTGAAAATAGAATCCGAAAGGCTAAACAAAGATGAGTGATGCAAATGACAACCCAGGCCTGCTGGCTGGTGCAGACGAAAGCACAGACCAGCCGATAACCGAGGGCCAAGAGCAGACAATCAGTCACGTACAAGGTGACCCTACCGAGCAAGACGATACCCCACTGGAGCGCCCTGACTTCTGGCCAGAGAAATTCTGGAACAAAGACGATCAAGCCCCAGACCTAGAGGGAATCAGCAAGTCTTACGTGGAACTAGAAAAGAAGTTCCGAGCTGGTGGCCACAAACCCCCAGAGAATGGCGAGTACGACATTGGCGGTCTAGGCCTTAAAGGCGATGACCCAGTGGTCAAAAGCTATGTGGGCTGGGCGCAGAAGTACGGTATTAGCCAGCAAGCCTTTGAAGACCTAGCACGTGAGGTCACTGGTATTGGCGCTAATAACATAGCAGAAACCCGCCAGAGCATGGCAGACGAGCTGGAGAAACTTGGACCCAATGCCAAGGCCATCATCAACAACATGGCTGGTTGGGGCAGAGGCATGGTGCAAAAGGGTATCTGGAGCCAGGAAGAGTTTCAAGAGTTCACCCGCTGGGGTGATACCGCTGCGGGTATTAAGACCCTGCAAAAGCTCAGAGAAACCTACGAGGGTAGAGTACCCACAGACACATTGAAACCAGACGCTGCTGGCTCATTGTCAAAAGAAGAGCTGGATGCCATGGTGGCCAACCCAGAGTACAAAACAAACCCAAGCTACCGAGCCAAGGTAGAGAAGTTGTTTGAGAAGATGTACGGTTAACGGCAAGCAGTTGCCAACTTTATAGCCAGGTGTAATAGCCTGGCTTTTTTTTTAATTAATAGTTGACACAATTCTAAAAATATGATTTAGAATGTAAGCACTGACAACCGCAAGGCCAGTGACGATAGTAGTCTATCCAGGGGTGCGCTGTAAGGCACAAGTCTTGGCCCAGAGTTTTCTGGACAACCGTTGGCGATAAACATTTCATCAACCGTTTTCTAGGAGAAAACAATGGCAGTTAGTATCTCTAATGCTTTTGTAACCCTGTTTGACACGGAAGTAAAACAAGCGTATCAAGGTGATGCTGTCTTGCGTAATACTGTCCGTCTCCGCACTGGCGTTACTGCAAGCACACACAAGTTCCCAAAGATCGGCTCTGGCGTTGCACAAGTTCGTGTACCACAGACTGACGTTACTCCACTCAATGTCACTTATTCACAAGCAACTGTCACTTTGACAGACTACATTGCTGCTGAGTATTCAGACATTTTTAACCAAGCTAAAGTTAACTTTGACGAGCGCCAAGAATTGGTGCAAGTTGTTGCTAAAGCTATTGGCCGTAGATCAGATCAGATGATCATTGACGCATTGGCAGCATCAAGCACCAGCTTGACAGTTGCTACTAGCATTGGTGGCGCTGGTACAAACTTGAACATGGCTAAATTGCGTGAGGCATCACGTTTGCTAAACACTTCAAACGTACCCGCAGAAGATCGCTATCTGTTGATCCATGCATCACAGTTGGCCAGTTTGTTGTCTGAGACATCAGTAACTAGCTCTGACTTCAACACAGTCAAAGCCTTGGTACAAGGTGAGATCAACACATTCATGGGCTTTACCTTTAACGTCATTGGTGACCGCTCTGAAGGTGGTTTAACTGGTGGTGGTTCTGGTTCTACCCGCAAGGTGTATGCATATCACAAAATGGCAGTCGGCATGGCCGAGAGCATGGCAATCCGCTCTGAAATCAACTACATCCCAGAGAAAACCTCTTGGTTAGTTAGCTCGATGTTCAGTGCTGGCGCTATCGCTATCGATGCTGGTGGTTGCGTTGACATCACTTGTACAGAATAGGGAGTACACATCATGGCATTTTCAAGCACTGGTTTTGTGACCGTATGCGCTGCCAAATCTGGCAATGCACCATCCATGTATCTGTACAAAACTGCAGATACCCAAGCTACGGTTAACACCGTGAGCTACTTTGACAGCATTGCATCGCTGTTAAAAGTTGGCGACATTATTTTTGTCTATGACTCTACTACGCCTAGCCTAGTGTTGACTTACGTTAACGCTGTGTCTGCAGCTGGTGTGGTTGACATTGCTGACGGCACAACCGTAAGCGCAACTGATACTGATTAATCAGTAGTCAAGTAAGCAGGCCAACTTCTAGTTATCTGGAGGTTGGCCTTTCTCACATTTTGGGGTGACCTATGGCTAGTGGTGATACAGATCTAAAAGTATGCTCAGACGCCCTGCTTATGCTAGGCGCTAAGTCGATATCTTCATTCAATGAGGGTACTGACGCATCCAATATCTGTGATCGCATCTACCCAGACCTCAAGAAATCTACGCTCCAGTCTTATCCCTGGAGCTTTACTTTTAAGAAGGTGCAGCTGGCGCAGACAATCAACACGCCAGTTAACCAGTATCGCTACGAGTACCAACTGCCATCAGACCGTCTTGGCACTATTCGTAGGGCTTACAACTCCACACAAGTTGGCGCTAGAACATTTACAGACTGGGTAATCCAGGGCGATAAGCTGCTAACCAATGAGTTAGCTGTAGTCATTGACTACCAATATCTGCCGACAGAATCGGAGATGCCTAGCTATTTTATTCAGCTGCTCAAGTACATGATGACCTGGCACTTGGCAGACCCAATCACAGATCAGATTAGCAAGACCCAGTACTGGCAAGGTATTGCTACTGGTGGACCAGCCGAGAATAACCGTGGTGGTTACTTTCGCACGGCCATGGTCATTGATGGCCAGGGCAATACTACCCAGAGCTTTGAAGACTTTAGCCTAATTGCTGTGAGGAACTAATGACCAGGTTAGTTTCATTCCAGACCAACTTCAGCAGCGGTGAATTGGATCCGCTGTTGAGGGCCAGGGTTGACTTAAATCAATACCAAAATGGTGCTGAGACACTGACTAACGTCATTGTGCAGCCACAAGGTGGTGTGCGTAGACGTGGTGGCTTGAAGTACTTGTTTGAACTACCAAGCGCTGCAGCACCAGCCAGTGGCACTCGCTCGGTGGCCTTTGAGTTCTCTGTGGATGACAGTTATATGCTGATCTTCACTAACCAGAGAATGTATATTTTTAAGGATAAGACTCAGATCACCAACATCAATGGTGGTGGCCTAGACTATTTGGCGGTTACTGCGGTGACCAGCTCTATTCTGTCAACTATGGTCTGGACTCAATCTGCAGACACATTGATCATTGTCCATAAAGATATCCAGCCAATCAAGATTGTGCGTGGTGCTACAGATGCTACATGGACGGTGAGCAATATCAGCTTTATCAGCATTCCAAAGTATGCATTCACCATTACTTTGTCTAACCCAGCAGGCACATTGACGCCAAGCGCTAAATCTGGCGAAATCACTTTGACTGCCAGTTCTGCAGTGTTTAGCTCTGGCTCTGTCGGCCAATACATCAATGCCACTCCGCAAGGTAGGGCAAGGATCGTGGCTTACACAAGCACTACCGTGGTGAGCGCTGTGACCGAGATACCGTTCTTTGATACCACTGCGATTGCCAATGGATCGTGGGAGCTGGAGTCTGGCTATGAGGATGTGTGGTCAAGCACTAAGGGCTGGCCAAGGAGCTGCACATTCCATGAGGGACGTCTGTACTTTGGAGGATCAAAGACTCGGCCAAGCACCATATGGGGCAGCAAGGTGGCGCAGTTCTTTGACTTCAACCCTGACCAGGCTTATGACGATGATGCGGTGGAGGCCACGCTAGATACCAACAGTTTGAACGTAATCATTGACATCATCAGTGGCCGTGACTTGCAAGTGTTTACTAGCGGTGGTGAGTTCTATGTCCCGCAAAATGGCTTAGATCCAATCACGCCAACTAACTTCTTTGTTAAGGCCGTGAGTCGCAATGGTGCTAGAGAAGGTATCCGAGTGCAGATCCTGCAGTCTGGTACGTTGTATGTGCAGCGCCAGGGCAAGGCTCTTAATGAGTTTCAGTTCTCTGACACTACCCTGTCCTACGTGAGCCAGTCGATCAGCTTGCTATCTAGCCACTTGATCAATGCACCAACTGAGTTGGCGTTGCGTAAGAACACTAGCACTGAAGAGACAGATACGCTATTCATGTTGAATGGCGATGGCACGATTGCTAACTACTCTATTCTGCGCCAGCAAAACGTGGTGGCTCCAAGCAAGCTCACTACTGATGGCCTGTTTAAAGACATTGGCGTGGATATTGAGGATATCTACGTGGTGGTCAAGCGCACGTTTAACAGTGTCGATAAGTACTATGTTGAAGTATTTGACAACACGGTGTTTACAGACTGTGCGTTTACTGGTGGCGTGGCCACAACGATATCAAGCCTGCCCCATATTGGTAAGACTTTGAATGTCAAGGCAGATGGCTCGGTGCTGTCAGATGAGGTGGTTAGTGGCGGTGGATCTCTGACAATGGACAGAGCCAGCGTTACTAGCTATGAGGTTGGCCTGCCGTTCACGGTGAGCATTGTGACTTTGCCGATTGAGCCAAGACTCCAGGCAGGCGCCAGGACTGGCTTTGTCAAGCGCATTGTTGAGGTCAATGCCATCCTGTATCAGACCCAGCACATTGTTGTTAACACTAACCTTGTGCCGATCCGCACCTTGGACACTGCAAGCATTATGGATAACGATGTGCCAGAGTTCACTGGGACTAAGTTGATATCAGGTATCAGTGGCTATGACCAAGACGCCCAAATAACTATCACTCAGACCTTGCCTCTAAAGCTCAACTTGTTGGGCATGGAGTACAAGATTAGCGTGTATGGAGGCACATAAATGGAAGCAGTAGCACTTTACTTTGCCGAGGCTGGAACAGCAGCTGTAGCAGCAGAAACCGTAGGTGTCATTGAGGCGGGATCAATTGCAGCTGGAACAATGCCAGTTGCATCATCTCTATTTACTGCATCCAATTTATCAATGGCCAGCAGTGCATTCAGTGCCATATCCAGTGTGTCACAAGGCTATGCACAAGCTGATGCGTATCGTCTGCAAGGCTCTCAAGCAGAGCTACAAGGCCGTCAAAACGCATTGAACTACAACCGCCAGGCATATCAGCTGTTAGAGCGCCAGCAACGTCTGGCAGGCACTGTAAGGGCAAGGGCTGTAGCAGGCGGTGTAGACCCATTGTCTGGCTCACCCATGACCGTTGAACAGTCAAATGCTTATCGTGCTGGCAACGAGATACAGATCTTGAATGAGAATGCACAGCTGGCAATGTCTGGTGGTCTGGCTATATCTCAGTCATTCAATGCTGCAGCAAGTTCTGCAGAAGAATATGGCTTAATGTCTGGTATTGCTAAAGGCGCACTTGGTGCTGCTACATATGGCACAACAAAAGTACCTAAGAGGGCTTGATAAGACATGGCAACCCTACCTACCTATGAATACGCTGGCGCTCAGTACGCCAATTTACCAAGTGTAAGCACTGCACCACAGCAAGTGGCAGCGCAGGGCATGAGTATGCTCGGCCAGCAGTTGGATCGCATGACAGCGTATTTCCAGAACCAGGCTGTGACTGAAGCACAAAAAGCTGGCATGAAGTACGCCATTGAGTTGCCACCTACATTAGAGCAGCTAGAGGTTGCTAAAAAGACTGGCCAGATGCCACCAGTAGAAGGTGCTGGCCGAGTATTCCAAGAGTCTTACAACAAGGCGTCTGCCCATATCCTGGGTACAAACATCATTGCTGACTTTCAAAACCGTCAAGCTGACAGATTGCAAAAGATTGAGTCTGGTGCGCCAGTAGATCTATTGGCTCTAAGGCGTGATCTCAGGGATGATATTGATGGCAATGCATCAATGTTGACTAACCTAGATGCTGAGACATCTATCCAGGTCAGAGCGCAGATGACAACCCTTGGCCATGCTGTATACAAGCAGGCGCTGATGTTTGATGAGAAGGCTAGGCAGGCTAGTTACCAGGTAGACCAAGAGGTGGGTTTGAGCAAGATCAAGCCAGTGCTTGAGAATGTCATTAACTCATACGCCAAGATCAATTTACCAGCTGGTGAACTAGAGCAAGTGCTAGACAATGTACTTAGCCCTTATACCAACTCCACATCTATTCGCTTGGCTGGAGGTAACAAGTATGCGCTTGAGGCTTATAAGATCAAAGAGAATGCCAAGATAAGTGCAATAAGTGCAAAGCTGACTGACAGAGACTTTGCGCCTACAGCTGGTGCAGCGTTCAAGAAGATCCTGGCTGGCGATGCTGGTGAGTTGACTGAGATGTACAAAGGCATGAGTACAGACAGCAAGGATCTGTTGCGTGAGCGCATCATCAAGTCTTTCTCAGATCAAGAGCAGACCAGAAAGATGGACGAGGCTATTGTTAAAGATGCCAATAAGACTAAGGGTAATGCGTTAACCCTAGAGTACTTAACTGCTGGTGGTGCTAGAAAGCGCCAGATCGTAACGCAGTTGGTTGGCCTTGGTGAGATGACATTGCAGTCTGCTGAAGACTTGCTAAAGCCAAAAGATCCTAGTCCAAACCCAGTGCTAACTGGCTCACTGTATGACCAGATTAGACGTGGCACGATCAATAACTTTCAACAACTAATACCTTTTTCAAATCAGTTAAGCAGGGCTGAGTTTGAGTCTTTGAGTAGAACTGTGGTGGATGATCAAGCACGTAAGTCTTATGAGCGCATTGATCGTGAAGTTGGAATTGTCAGCGCCTATGTTGATCCTGGCAAAGTAAAAGCTCAAGCAAAGATTGATATTACTAAGTTCTATGTGGAAGAGCTTGGCAAGAAGACAAAGAATGACCAAGGCGTGGAAGTGTTCCAGAGTCCAGAGCAGGCCGTTGAAAGTGCTATCAAGCGCTACAGTGGTGATGCTGCTGTTAACAAGAAAATAAAAGCTAGAGAGCAATCAGAAAAGCAGATCAATGATGTTTTGGATAAGAAGAATATTCCAATAAACTTGCCAATAGATCAGATAGATTTTGACAAGGTTAAGGGTTTGAGTAGGGGCGAGATTGAATTGCTCAAGAAGGCTCAAAAACAATATACAGGCAACATATGAGTATTGAAAGAGAACTCCGAGGTAACTGGGATAGCGTTTACTACCCAGCACCAGAGCCTATGGTTGAAGAGGCCATGGCGCCAGGTCAGCTGCCAGGCGATGTACTGGTGGCTGAGGCTGGTTCACGTGGTTTGCCTGAGTCTGCATATTCTGGTGAGCCACCTAAGTACCCACGTATGGAAGCATACGATCCAACTACTAGAGAAAAACTGTCTAACAAAATGCAGACTTGGCTAGAGAGCATGGGTGTAGATCGCTATAAAGCCAGACAAAATGCTCAAACATTTATGGGTGGTGGTAGCAGTAACTTGCCATTAACCATGGGCATTGCTGACTTTATCCCTTATGTTGGTACTGGCCTACAGACTGAAGAGGCTGCAAGACTAGCATCTGATGCTGCTACTTCTGTACAACAAGGTAACTATGGCACAGCTGCGGTGCAGGCTGGTGGTGCTGCATTGGGCTTGATTCCAGGCGTTGCTGGTACTGTGCAAGCATCTAAGACGCTGGCGCCTAAAGCTGGTGAGATGGCCATCAAGAGCATGGAGAAACTAGGCACACCAGTGCAGATGAATATCGTGCCACCTAGTCCATCGATGGCTGCTGTTCCAAGAGAAATAACTAGACAAGAAAGGTCTGCAATTACTGCAGCTGCTAAACGTAACCCAGTTTTAAAAGAAACTGCAACAACTGCGGTAGATGACTTTCATAAGAACTATTCTGTTGATGAAGGATGGGCGCCAATAGAAGTTAATAAGATTACTTTTAAAACTAACAAGACTGGTGAAAAAATACCAGAGATTGAAACTAACGCAATACCTTATGACTTCCACACACCTCCAGAAGGTGTACCAAAAGAAGCCTGGCAGGCAACCCTTTCAAGCCGTATTGTTGATGAAGTTAGTTCTGTAGTAGATAGAGCCAAGTCTGGTGATCAAGCTGCACTAGACATCATTGCAGAGGCTGGTTGGTATAGAACTATGCGTGATAGATTGCGCTCAGAGTTTGGTGGTATTGGTGATGTCTTTGCAGATGTGCTTGGTACTACTTCAGCACAAACAGATGTACGTCAAAACTTCAAAAATGCTGTTGCAATATTAAACAAGTTCAGTCGTGGTGACTATGACAATGCTTTGGCTGCATATGAAAGTAGAGTTAAAACTGGTCAAAGTGTTGATCCTGGTACTTTAAATAAGCTCTATCAATCTGGTGATTTTGATTTGATCAAGAGTGATGCTGGTGCGTTGTTTAATACAAATAGCCCAGCCAGCATGGGTGCATTGTTGGATATGTTTAGAGCAGTTAAAGCTGGTGATTCTCCAAAGACGCCAAACTTTACAGGCAATTTGATTGGTCTTACAAATGAGGCAACCATCGATGTATGGGCTGCTAGATTGTTAAGACGTGTGGCAGATCTGCCAAGAATTCCACCGCCTGCAGAAAAAGGCGTGGCTGGCAAGCATTTAAAAGGATCTACTCTTTACGAACCAAATGTTGGTAGTGAGTTTGGATTTGGCCAAAATGTATTTAAAGAAGCTGCATCTGAAATTAACAGTAGCGGTATTGTCAAAAGTGTTGACCCACAAGTTGGCAATCTAGGACCAGATGATTTACAAGCCATTGCATGGTTTATTGAAAAAGAAAATTGGACTAAAAATGGCTGGACAACTAAAGCTGGTGAAGGTGGTTCTCTAGACTATGAGATGTCTTTAGCTGGATCACCAGAACAAGCAAGAGTTGGTGAGTTGCGTCAAGGTATAAATGCTGGATTCCAGCCACCACCCATGCGAGTTGGTGAAAAACGTGAGATGCGTGATACGTTGCCACAAAATCAAAACCTTGTTGGTCCACCTCTGCCACCATTTGTTGGCCCATCTACCTACCCTGGAAGACTGGAAGAGGCACGACAAGCCGACATAGCAAACAAGATTGCTATGCGCCAGGAGCTTGAGTCTATGAAGGCTCCTCTTGAAAGATATCAGCTAGGTGTTTCTGGTGAACGCCCAAATAAACCAATGAGCAATTATGGCCAAGCAGAATTGGCAGCTGAGTTTGATGACGTTGTACGCAATGACAAATCTGTTGTGACGTATAACTTAGCCAATACTTATGGCTCATTCATGGGCGATACAGAACGTGCATTAAACGCAGAATTTGTTGTGCGTCAAGACTTTGCTCCAACTGCGCTTGAAAGACGTTTAATTGAACAGGGCAAAGCATATGATCAAGATGCTGTCTTTATGTCTAAGGTTGTCAAAGATGGCACTGCGCCAAATGCAAGACCTGGTGTAGAAATCTACTTCAAAGAAAAAATTACTCCAGATCAGATGGCTAAAGTCACTGAGCGTCTACGTCAATATGGCGTTGATGGCTTTACGTATGTCACTGATATGCGTTTCTCTGATAAGGTTAATGTGCAAGTAAAAGCTGGTGCAGCTGAAACAGCAGGCTTAAATGGAATACGTTTTCAGTACATACCAGAGTTTGATGACTCCTATAACGCTGCCAATAAAACTCAAATAATGGCTGAAAAACAAAGATTGTTTAATAAAATTGTTAACGATACAATTCAAGATGGAAATGTATCAGATGCCAGAGTGGTGTATTACGATACCAAAGTCCATTTTAGGAGTGACTACGATGCTTACCTTGGAAGAAATGCTGAAGGAAGAAATCCAACGTCTGGGGGAGGACTCTCCTCTGGTGCAAATGCTACGCAATCAGATAGCAGCGGAAAAGTCGGGCAAGACTTTGCAAGAGGTGTATCTGACAGGCTCCGTAAAAAAGCAACCAAATCAAGCGCCAGCATAGGCAAGGGTCAATCAAGTGGGAGTACTGAATAATGTCATTACAACCACTTGACATCAGACTAGACAAGCTCATTCAGCAAGAAGCTGATATTGAGTCACGCATTGACACTGCTAGTCAATTACGAGTAGACCCTGATATTGACGCTACCGTCCCGCCAATACTGCCTGATGCAATTGATCCAGGCGATGGTGTGCAAGTTGCTGGCCTTGGCACTGGGTTAGTTTCTGAGATTATGAAAAAGGTTGGCAAGGTAGACATACGCAAGCCACCAGTAGCGCCAGTTAGCCAAGAGGCTATTACTGCAGCAGCTGTAGAAGACACCACTAAAGCAGCCCTTGCCACAGGCACTACAACGAGCAAGACCGAGGCAAAGATTGCAGCCAAGGTGGAAGTATCCAAGCAGCCTGGATTGACGCCTGACGCCTTTGTAAGCCAGCGCAAAGACATCCAAGATCTGAGACAGACCTCAGATCCCGCCATGGAAAAGCCACCAGAGCTGGCGTTCAATCTGCCA
>Ga0181344_1000901_pt1 | contig 11387 bp, 23 predicted proteins | sample Su13VDMLBDD_FD_130098 | JGI IMG/M metagenome (GOLD analysis project Ga0181344, IMG submission 130098) | Freshwater viral communities from Lake Michigan, USA - Su13.VD.MLB.D.D | ecosystem: Environmental > Aquatic > Freshwater > Lake | place: USA: Michigan | collected 2013-07-15
AAGAAAATGCAAAACTGGAAGATTGGGAACAATCCGCAGTTGCATTGACTCAGTTATTGAAGTACATTTTCCAACTTGCAGAAGAGCAAGGGTTGATGGTAGAAAAAGAAGTAGATGTTATGTCTTTGATAGGGAACGATCAGTAACTAACTGATCTGTTTCTTCAGGATCCTCACTGTACATTGTGTATCTCCATACATAATTGTCTCCTGATTTCTCATACGTACCATCTTCATTAATGGCCAAGTATAACTCATGGTCATCATAGTCTACCGGTGTAATGGATTCCTTTACGAATATATTGCCGGATAGAAAATCTCCGACATTGAATTTAAGCATTTGATCTAAGGGTCCAAATACTTCAGCTTTCCTGGTCTCTATATAGAGTTTACCTTTTACTATACCTGTAAGTTTTTGGGTTACAAATATCATTACCACATCATCTTGCACAGGTACATAGAAAGAACCGCCTTTTGGGTTTTCTATTACCCTTGTATAACCTCTGTTCACACTATTCTTTTTAATAAGTTACGCAATAGACGTTATTCTTCAAAACCTATATCATGAAAGTCAATATCTACTGATTCTACATCATCATCCACATCATCGTACATAAATTCTTCTCCTTTTACATATTCACCATCTTGCAATACTGAATTTGAAAACGGATTTTGTACCATATGGTACGTATTTTCTGTAATACAAAGATGTTCCAATGCAGAATCCGAGAGTGCAAGAAATTCTATTATAGATATTTCAAGAGTCCTGTTTCCAAATTGATACAGCATATACCTCAGATTTGTATATGAAGTTATATACTGTATCAATATCTTTGAAAACTTTTTATCTTTTCATGTAGTATAGACAACGTCTACATTTTTGATTTGTTATTTTGAGCTTATTAGTTTATGTTAAAAATAACCTTAGCACGTTCTATAAGCTCTTTATGCTTTTCATCAGGAAAACCATTTGTCTTTCTTTCATGCTCCTCAAACGTCACCAACACAATATTTTCTTTTTCGTATTTTAATTCCGGATACTTACTTTTCTCCAATAGATGATCGAACATCCACGTCTTAGGTTCTGACCATAGCACTGCACCGGATACCTGGGACTTATGAGGTCTCTCTTTCCAAATCTCCATGAATAAGTTCCACATCTTGTCTCTCTCTTCTGTGTCTATGACTTTTCTGAGAGGGGGCCTTTTTATCGGCCCCTTTCTTTTCAGTGCAGCTTTTCTCTTTAACGGTGTCCTTTTCATTACTCGTTGATCATTATTGTTAAAAGCTTATTATCCTCTACCACAACTCTGTAATTTCCTGCAGGGTATGTTCCATTCCCAAGTGTTCTTACCATCTTCTCAAACTGAGGAGTAACGATCTTCTCACGTATCTCTTCTTCAGTAGCCGGCCCGACTCTTTGTACGTACCGGGCAATGAAGTGAGTCGATATAAGGATCTTTCTATTCTCCAGTTTCTCTATTCCATCATTTACACCTCTCAACTTTGAATTGAGTTCTGTTAAGTCTCTCTCTATTTTTTTCTTCTCACTTTCAGTACGAGTTATCTTTACCTGTAGTTTATCCCTTTGGATATACAGATTCCGAAGTCTCGACTCTTTCCTACTCTGCTCTTCCATAATCTACGTTTACGCACCCTTCATTTTCTCCATTATGTCTTTTTCCAGTTGTTCCAGGTACTCCGGGTTATCCAAAAGGAATGCTTTCACCTTGTCAGCACCTTGCATCTTTGTTTCTCCGATTGTAAACCAGCCGGCACCACCTGCCTGTATGTAACCAAATACACATGCCTGGTCAATGATCTCCTTCAGTCTGTCAATACCGGTTCCCCAATTGATACAGAACTCAGCTTTACCGAATGGTGGTGCACACTTGTTCTTGATCACTTCTACTGCAGTCTTGTTCAGGTTATTTACCTTGTCAAGTACCTTGCTTACCTTCAGCCTCATGTCGGAGTAGAACTTCCATGCATTACCACCGGTTGGCTTATCAGGATCACCGTAGTCACCGATCTTTGTACGGAGCTGTGATACACCGATCATTGTGCATCTGTTTGGTGTAAGCATTGGCTTGATCTTACCCAAGGCAACGCTATTGATCCTGGCCTGTAAGCCGATTGTAGCATCACCTACGTTACCTTCTACTACTACCTTAGGGATAGCAGCAGTGTGTGAGTCAATAATTACCAGACGTACCTCACCGGTCTTTATCAGCTCCAGAGCAATGTTGTAACCGTCCTCCATGCAATCCGGCTGGATCTTGGTTATACCATCCACATCAACACCTAATGTTGTTGCATACTTCTTGTCAAAGCTGTGCTCGAAGTCAATAAGGATACATCTGCCCGGCAGTTTCTGGAAGTTGCTGATGACATGTAGGGTCAACGTACTCTTACCAGATGACTCAGGACCAAAGATCTCGATCAGCTTACCAATCGGTAGACCATTGATTCCGGTGGCTACGTCAAGATTCAGTGAACCACTTGGAACTACCTCCAACTCTTGGTTTACAGTGTTACCTACAATGATTGTACCGGCTCCGTACTTTGCTTCTAATTTTTTAACTGCATCAAGATACTTATCCTGATTCCCCGATTGCTCGGTTTTTGTTGCTTTTGCCATAAAATTTGTTTGATTTTTTTAAAAAAGAAGAGGAGTAAATTTACAAAAAAATCTACCCCTCTCCAAGCATTTTGTCAAATATTTATCATTGGTATTTCTCTTCCCAACGTGCTTTTGCCTCCTCGTCAGAAACATCTATAGGTACCTGTATATAGGTAGTTTTTGAGACTCTGACAGTCTTTGTTTTTGATAGATCCACTACCTTTGTTGGTAGTTTTACTATCTCCTTTTTTGGTTCTTTCGGACTTGGCATTGCTTTTGTTCTTTTGATCATTTTCGTTGCCAGCACTATTACTACCGGCTCTTTCTTTACAGTGGATATTCTCTTCAGGTGTTCCTGACCTTCTGCTCTACCCATCTGTATCCACTTATCATTCACCTTCATCTCTCTGTAACGTATACCTTTCTGTAACCTGGTTCTGATATGACCTTCAGGTGCTACATAGTGCATGTTTGGCAAAGGTACACCCCTTTGTCTCCAAAACGTCATTGCCCCGGCCAAGGTCTTTTGTGTTACATCCAACTCAGCAGCAATAGTCTTACACATTACACCATCTTGTAATCTTTTGACTACATAGAAGATTGTCTTTCTCCAATCTATTGAGCCATCTTTACGAACATGTTTACCAGAATGTTTACCACCATGTTTACCAATGTGGTGTTTATCGACTTGTTTCATATTGCACATCAACTTTAACACAACCTTTCCCATCAAATATCTCTTTGGCAGTTGCCCAATTACCGGTCTCTACGTGCCATGCTATATCCTTCATCAGTTCTGTCAGGCCCCGGTAATAGTAACCACGAATGTAGAAACCTGCCCATGCTGCAGAAAGATCCTTTGGTTGTATCTCAAGGATAACAGGATCAGCAAAACCGGATGTATCACAGAATACAAACTTCATTGGGAGTACTGCATAATCGGTAAGCTGGTGTTCCTGTTTCCACTTCTTTATTGCAAAGTCGTACAGGCCGGCTTGCAGATAGTAACCAAACTTCAGATATGCTCTTGTAGGATCTTCATTATCCCAGGATGTCTTCCAGTCAATCGGTTGTATTGTCTTTTGTGTATGATCAACTATCAACCTGTCTACTAAGGATTTGTATGGTACACCATTGACTTCAAAAAGGATACTGACCTCGTTAAACACATCTATATTTTCACCTCTTGCATTTACTATGCTATAGGTATAAGAGTGTCCTCTTAGTTTTTCAACAAGAGCTTCTGCCTGAGTAACAAGACCTACTGTAACAATAGTTTTGCCGATAGTATTCAATCTTTCATTATAGTACATTTCAGCATCGCTATCTTTGAACATCTCCAGGATCTTTTCCATGTCCTTGCCTTTGAAAGCAATTTCCTTGTTATCCTTATCGTACTTTACCGATTGTACAGCATCTGCAAACAGAGTAGTGAATTTCTCTGTCTGTACACCATCTACTATACCTTTAAGGCTCCGGCTGAACAGAGCATCTGCCAGTTCCTTCATTTGCCCTTTTGGTTCTATTGCCTGGAACAGATAGAACTTCTCCTCAAACTCTTCCCCGGACAACAGAGAGTGTACAAGGCTACCCAAAACAGTTGCACTGCTTTCCTTATCTTCCTTAGGATTACCCAGAATAAACTCATTGTAAAACCTCTTACGGTCAGCATCAAATGTTTTCAATGCCGAGTAGCTCAATCTGTCTTTTAATGATCGGTAATCTCGTTCTGACAAATTATTTTTCTTTACGATGTTTGCTAATGTCATTATTGAAACAATGTTTTAAGTTCAACTTTCTCAAACCCTTCAGGCTTGATTACCTTTCCATCTTCTCTTTTGTGTACCTTACCATCCTGCCACAGTTTGTTCATGTTGTTCCTGTGTACCAGGTCCCACATGTCTTCCATCTTGTCTATTAATCCGTACTCACATGCTGTACCAAGCAGAACGTACAGAATATCGGTAAGGGCATCAGCCACCTCTATTATGTCACCATCTGCATTTGCCTGTTTCAGCTCATCCAGTTCTTCCTGCAGGAGTCTTACTCTCAGCTCCTGTATTTCCTTTGCCGGCATTGTTGGGGCCGGAAGCACGTTGCATTCAAATGCTCTTTGAAATGCCTTGATGTCTGCTATTTCTTTTCTCATTATTGGTTCTTTAAACTGTTTACGTATTCTTCTAATGTTCTTACCGGCCAGTGAATTACTCTTTGCTTACTTGTAGGAGTAAGTAACCATGCTTTTGGTGTAAATGTTTCCTGGAACAATTTATGAGGTTGGATCAGATTTACAAATATTTGGTGCCTTTGCCACATCCACTTTTGATTGATCTTAAAGAGTCGAGTCATGTTGTTCTGATCAAAGTTTGGTTTTACTTCTATCCAAGTAGATGAACCTTGAGAAATAAAAGGTTTCTCAAACTTTTTTGGTACAAACCCTGTAAAGACATTTGTAAATAGATCACAACCTTTAGTTGTCCAACTAATAATAAACTCTGGTGTATACACATGATCCTCAAGCAGTATTTGATTTTTTTGCACCGTTTTAGTTTTTGTTTTCATCTCAACTACTTCGGTGTATTTATTTTCTAATCTGTCCGAGAGTGATATAGGACCAGCTCTTTGTATGTTAAAAACATAGCCAGCTTCCATAAGCTCTTCAAAATACATGATTGTCATTACCTCCTCCTGGGAGTCAACAGCGATGCCGTTGTAATACTTCTGTTCTTTTTTCTCTTTAGCCATTGTTTAGTTGTTTTAAATAGTTATCTCTTTCTTCCCAAGCAGCCATCTCATTCTCCTCCATTGATATTGTACCTCTCCATATTTCTTTTTGTGTTCCATCCGGATAGCGTTCAATAACTACTCTGTAGTGAGGATAGTCATCTGACCACTTTTCACCCAACCATGGTTTATCATCTTGTTTCATCTTTAAGTGGTTTTAGTCCTATTGATTTTCTATACTCATCTATAGTAATTCCATTTTCAAATCCAGGTTGACCTTCTGTAACAAGTCCTGCATCATTAACTGTTTTCATAAGCTCTATATCTCTTTCTGAGCCTATTTCTACTTCTTCTGTTTGACCATCAAAACTGGTCCATGTTCTTGTATTCTTGTTCTGTTCCATATTATTAGTATTTGGTAATCTCCATTCAGTTTTTCCTGTAATTAATAGCTCATGGAAAGAATTTCTTGCCTTTTCTTCTATTTTTAGATTAGGATCTTGATATAATTTATCAAGCTCTTGATTCGCCCATAACTCAATTATTTTAGTATCATATAATTTATTCTCTTGTTCCATCTTAGTTAAATTCTATTGGTTCTAATTGTTTTAGTATCTCTTTCCACAACTCTCTATCCTGGTACTCACAAAGAATATTACCACTCTTACAGTAGTACTGTATACTGTTGTTGTCTTTTCTATCACTCCATGATTGATAACCATAGATGTCTTTCATCTTTACCTTAAGATGAGTGTAGCCATCTATAGTTATCTTCAGGGAGTAGAAATTAGTCGTTACTTTGACCATCTTTGATTTCTTTGATCAGATCTTCAAGGTCCTTATTTACCACTGCCGGCTGTTTCTTAGGAAGTTCTCTAAGGTACTGATTATTTAGTGAAAAAGCAATAGCACCTGCCATATCTGCAATATGCAAATCATCTGCATCTTCTCCTCTTGCTTCCTGTATATACACCTTTAGTGCATCAAAGAGTACTTCATCAAAACCAGGTCGTTCTAAGACACTTAGTTTCTTTTTTATTTTTTCCCTGTTCATGTTATTGTTTTTGAGTGTTGTCCCAAATTAATTCATTTCCATCATATACTTCTACAGTAGGAAGATCATTATTCTCTTCTGTTGTCATTATATCTTCTGTCTCATGAAGAGTTTCCATTACACTGAAACCGAGTTGGTCATCATCTATATACTGAGGACCATTACTTTTTAATACTTTTATGACTTCCTGCATGTCGGTTACTTCTTTGAAATGCATTCTTTGCCATATTGTAACTTTGATGTCTACATACTTGTCTGACATGTTATATCCATTTTAATTGTTTAGCAATTAGTTCAACTTCTGACATTGGGATCCTGTGACACCCAACTACAATCCTATCCTGAGTTATCTCTGTTACAGTATAGGTATTCAACAACTTGTAATCACAGCATTGTGCTGAGTTACAACCACCTTTCCTCAACATTACCTGAATGTGCCTATAGAACAGATGTGCTGTTTCTACCGGTACCTCAACATGTTGAGATGTTTCTATCCTTTCTTTGTTTGCATTGTACCTAAGATAGCTCAATGGGCTATATCCATATCCACGTCTGCTGCTCCACTTTCTATATACAGTAGCATTGTATGTTTCAAAGTTTCTCCACTTTGTCAACTGCTCCTCATCTTCCTTCTGTATTTTAGCATCTCTTGCTTTCTGAGCTTTCTCTCTTTTCTCCTGTAACTTAGGATCAGCTAATCTTTTTGCTTCCTTCTCCTCAAACTCTTGTATGTGAATATTCCACTTATCAGATAATGCATCAGCTATCTTCTCTTTAACTTCAGTTCCTACAACTTCTTCCAGTCTGAAGAATCGTAAGTATGCCTCAAGCTGCCCGGCATATCTTATCGCATCACCAAGATATCTCCTCTTTGATGTTCTTCCTTTCTCAACCTTTCTTAGAGATTCAGATATATTACCTAAGAAATCACCAATGTTTATTTTGTGGTCATAGTCCAGCTCCCCAAATACTGCATAGCTTACAACATTGTGCATGTACAACATATCCATATGACGACATGCCATGTATACATCATTTACATGTTTTGATGTAGTAGAGCTATATGTCCTTGTAGTAAAGAACACTGTTTTCTTTCCATCTTTGTTATAGATACGAGCTATGGGAAAATGTCTCCCATAGCTGTATATTGTATCACCTTCAAAGTAAGCATTGCGACACTTTGCATCTGATTGTTGTTGGTAGGCCCAGACGTGTGCAACCTCGCTAATGTTATTGAATACCCTTTTGACTCTTTTGTTTGTTGTTTCCATATTAATTATCTGTTGGTTTTGGTGGATTAACGTAAGTAGTAAATGTCGGCACTCCGTTGTTCTCTGTAATATCCAAAAATGCCTCGTAGATCATATTTTTTATCGGCACAATGTACCGGTACTTCTCTTCACCATTCAGATGCTTACTCATCCTTTCCACTATCCTATCCAGCATACTGTGCATTACCTGCACATCATCTGCTATCATCTCATTCCATTTCTGTAAACTCGTTGCCATTATATCAGTGTTAATGCGTGTTTGATTGCCTGTTCTCTTGCTTCAGGGTAATCGTATTCTACCTCCTCTAATTCATCATGACCAAAGCCATCCATACGCCTACTCTTACCATCCTTTGTGTAATAGATGTGGTAACTATAACCGAGATCAACATGTCCACTCTCAACTATAATCTCAACTTTCTTTATATCCCTTAGCCAATCAATAGCCTGTTGCCAGAGAGGAGCTCCGCACAATAACCAATACTCATTAGAATTGTCAGGAAGACCGCTATTTTCAAAGTACCCTTTGCTGAAGTTAACCTCTCCTTTTTTCCATCCGAATGGTCCGGAGAATCCATCATGCTCATCTTTTTTGGCTTTTATGGATATCTCATAGTAAGCCATACACTCCTCTTTATAACCTTTCTCTTTCAGTAGTACGGCTATTTCGTGATCTACAAATTGTTCTTTCATTGTTACATTATTTTATATGAGGTTTCAAATCGTAAGGAGTTACCTCATGCATTTTTAAAACTGTTTCATATTTAAAACTCTTAGGATCGGGTCTATGTTCAATAACAATTTCAGCACTAACACCATGAGTATCACCATCAAGACCTATAGATATTTCCATACTGTACTTTTCCAATAGATCATGCAATTCTTTTAAAAATTGTTCTTTCATAATGCTAATTCAAGTTGAATACCTAATGCTAAATCCCTCTTTTCTTTTTTCTCCAGATAGTAATCAATTGTGTTTTCACACTCTTTGACCATATCATCTTTGCCACTATCTCCATAGTAGCCCCAGCAGCTATCCATATGATTGCCATCCGGATCCTCTATTCTGAAACCATACACTTCACCGGTAAGATAGTTGTCATATGTTTCTACTTCACCTTCCATGCACGCCTTTGCTCTTTCTACATCACCGTCCCATTCTTTCTCAATAGTTTCTTTTGTTACGTATATCCAACCTACCTGACCACTATCCCAAGGGCAGCTAAAACCACTCATTGATATTGTGATACCGCTATGATCATACAGATAGAGAGAGGAAATCAATGTTCCCCTCTCTTCTATCAATCTATACAGATCAGCAGAATCCATATCTTCACCGTCATTCTCTTCCTGATACTGATCTTTATCTACCCCGGCCAGCTCGTACAGAAGATCTATAGGTTCATAGTAATTCTCACTGATGGATCGGTAGCTTTTTCCAAACCGTTCCATGTCCCCCAAATTATAACGACTATGGAAACAAACCATAGTGCAAACATTATCCCATTCAGTACGTGGATTTGCCGGGTCTTGATCATATTCAACATTTATTGTGTAACCTTTGTATTCAATTGATTCGTAGTTCATGTTACATCATTTTGATGACCTCTTCATAAGTTTTCACACGCTCCTTGCACCTGATGGCACTCTCTTTATCTTTCCGGCTGTTGCTTTCCATGTAACGATCTATAGCAGCATTGTACTGCTTCTTATAATACTCAAGCTTCTTTTCTATCTGTTGTTTCATTGTTTTTGTTTTTGAACTCTATCATAATCTCTTCCTTCTCATCTACACAGTTGTCATGCCACTCGTCTTCAAGCTGATCTTCTTCATACAGATTAGGATCTAACTTTAAATGAGGAAACAAACTTTTCTTCTCTTCGATACTAAGGCTCCAGAACCAATCATTCACCGGCCCTTCATCAGATATTGTAAACTCTTCCTCTACACTTTCCCAGGGTTCTTCTGTTATAACATAACCTAACCGGTTTATGAAATGAAAACCTGCAGCTATACCATACCAACCATCACAGTCAATAAGTGTCCACACGTTCTTCGGATCCTGGTTCTTCACAAACTCATACTCTTCACGAATTGTCTCAAACATACAACCATCAAGCGGTGCTGTTTTGCATATGTGATTCTTTATAGGAGTATACTTCTCTAAGAAGTCATCATATGTCATTTCCTTCTGTTCCATCATCTGTTGATTTTTCAATGTCAAAAATCTCACGAAGAAAAAGGAGATAACCTTTTATGGTTATCTCCGGTTCCTCTTCTATGAGTTGATTAATTTGTTTTTCTGGAAGATGGCTTAATCCTTCCACGGTAAGCCAAGATCCTCTGCACTCTTCAGTGGTTCCTTGTTCGTGCTGAACGGTTTCTTTGTTTCGTTGCATTTCTCTGTAGTATCTGATTCTTCTGTACCGGGCCTCATCCTGTGCCACTTGATCATAAACTCCTTGCCATTATTGTTGCTGATGATACTGTTGCACCACTTAAACATATCCTTATAGTCCCAGGCTCTGTTTGAATAGTTTGCTGCTACCGGGTGTTCTACCTTAAAGATATAATGACGTAAAGGATTGATGTATCTTTCGAACCTTTGTGCTTGTGCACCACAGAGAACAATAGGTAGTCCACTGAAGTTATCCAGTACCGTTTCAAAGAAGAACTTCATAAACGGAGTCCATACAGATGCATGGCTGCCCGGCTTATCCTTCTCACAAGTCAAACTACTGTTTATAAGCATCACACCTTCCTCTGTCATCAGATAGCTACAATCCGGTCTTTTATCTATAGCAGGATTGGTACCGAAGTAACTATGTTCAATACCCTGGTAGAATATCTCAAGGCTTGGTTGCATTACTCCTGTATTGTTACAAGACATCGGTACACCGTCTGCAATTATTACTCCATCCTTTGCTACTGACGGATAAGGATCCATAAGCACAATAACAGCTTTCACCTTACTGGCATCGCACAACTCAAACGACTTGAACACATTCTTCGATTCCGGCAACACTATCCTTGATAAAGACTTCTGAGCTTTCAGAAACTCAAATATCTTATCAAACTCTGCTGATTCAATAAACGGTTGGAAATACGGCAACCATGTACCAAATCTCTCTTTAATTACATCTGTTACTTGCATACTCTTTAAAAGTCTTCTTGTTCTTCAAATTCTGTTTCACTCTCTTCCAACTCAAACTCATACAGATTACATATATGTTCCAATGTTTCCTGTTTCAGAAACTCATTTGACACTTCCTCATCCGGCTCTAATGATATGTAAGCCAGTATTGCTTCTTTAGCCTCCTCCTTAGAGGGACTATTGTAACCGGTATACATGTACCGGTTACATTGTTTATCCCAAAATCTGTAGAACATATTATGCCGGCACTGCTATACCGTACTCCTCTGTGAAAAATTGATGATTATCCATCTGCTGCTGCAGCCATGTTGTAGGAGTTGCTGATTTCAACGCATAGGTAGTATGATTGTACAGTTCCCACAGGCTGTCTTTATGACCATAGTCGAATGTAGGCTTTGTCAGCTCGCTCTTGATGATATTGAGCTGAGTGCTTGTGATGATACCTTCTTCGATATACATACGCCCCAAGAGCTCGGCAGTGGTCTTTTTGGTCACTTCTATCTCCTGCATCCTCTTCTTCTCAATGATCATCTTCTCAAACGTCTCACCTGCTTGAGATAT
>Ga0181344_1000903_pt1 | contig 11374 bp, 18 predicted proteins | sample Su13VDMLBDD_FD_130098 | JGI IMG/M metagenome (GOLD analysis project Ga0181344, IMG submission 130098) | Freshwater viral communities from Lake Michigan, USA - Su13.VD.MLB.D.D | ecosystem: Environmental > Aquatic > Freshwater > Lake | place: USA: Michigan | collected 2013-07-15
CCAAACTTTTGATTGGCCTCTTCTACAGGAATGTAATACGTATGGCCGATGAAACGACTGTCTTCGTAGGCAGCAGCGTCTCGGTCGAGGATGACCTGCCAGGGGGGAACGGCGCGGAGCGCGACCTTGCCAAGCATTGTATCAGATTCACGCGGTGCAAGCTTAAGGAACGAGTGAGTATATATGAGAGCCATCCGCGCTGCGGCCTCAATCTGTGTGCGGCAACTCTTCAACCAGTTGTTAGCCAGTTCACGGGTGACAGTGAGGTCACCCTTGCCCCGGATATCAGGACCAAGCTCAACGCCTGGGTACTTTGTGAAGAGTGAGCCCATCACAGACTCGATTGCAGCGTAAGCATCCGCCGTCTCGACGCGAAGTGAAGCAGGGTCTATGTAAGACGAATCTTTGTAAAAATTTGTCATATAGATGTTGCGATACTTGCGCATCTCAGGGCGCTGGATATCCCAAAAGTTGGAATGCTCCTGCTTAGCAGCCTGAATGAATTTGATTCTTTCTTGGTCAGTTCGTGCCATACGTATGCTCCTAAATATAAGCGACTTGAGTTAAAACCTAAACTTTATCTTCTGGCCACCAGACTTCTTCACCGCGCCTATAATTTTTTGCAATGGGCCATTTAGATTCATCAACGAATGAAGGGTCGCGCCACTTCAGATAATTATTAGGTTGGAGGCAGTAATGTCCAGTTTCCATTTCGAGCAGATGAAGAGCCTTATGTTGGTCTGGATGGCGTGTGAAACCATCGTCCCAATCGACGATGATACCAGTGCTCCGGCCCTTCCACAATTCTTTGAATACTTCGACCTGGAGACCTTCGAGGTATGGGAGGTGTGTGACATTTATCTCAGAACCCATAGCTCCCCAGGGTTGGATGCGCCCGACTGGGAGTGGTGCAGGCACTATTTCTTTGCAACTGATTCCGTGAATGGGGACGCCTGTCCAGTGTGCACCGGTCTCAAGCAATAAGTGACATAGGACCACCTGCCCAGGCCTTGCACAGATGCCGTGCAGGACACCTGGAGTAACGCCTCGGGAGCCATCGAGGTATTTGTTGTCGACCCAAACATAGAGGTGATGGGGAAGAGCACAGTGTTTCATCCGTAGCGCCTCTTGTCCTTGTGCGCGTGTGCATCGACAAGCTTCTGGATTTTTCTGTCAATCACCCACTTGGGGAGGTAGAATTCTTTGCGTGCCTGGACTGACTGGACACACTGCATAGCAAGTGCGAGTGCAGTCACGGTGTCACCGTGGTGGATGCCGCCACGTGGGCAGAACGGTTCGTCCTTATCGTTCATCTTGAAGGACCTCAACTCACCGATGGTCCAGGAGTCGAGGTGTGTCAATTGGCCACGGCCGAGTGAATCCTTCAGGTGTTCAAGCATCTTCATCCTGGAATTATGGTTTGTGGTCCAGTACTTGCCACCACTGTCTGTCCACTGTGGGACACCAGCGTGCTTTAGTTCTGTGACGATGATGCCACCCCAGGTGCCGTTCGATTCGACCAGGACCTTTGCACCGTTCCACTTGTTCGACGCATCGATGACGACCTCTGCCCACTCGGATGGTGTCATCTCATTCGACCTGCGGACCTCAACCACCTGACCAGATGCCCGCGACAGGACAACAAGAGCAGAGTAGTCCCCGCCAGTGCCAGCACCAGCGTCCACACCAATCGCGTAAGAATCACCCGCTTCAACACCCTCAACAAATTGGCCCCCGCTCACATCGTCGAACTTGATGACGTTGATGTCCTTTAGAATCTGGTTTGGAATCCAGGCGCCTTCCACCTGAGCATATGCTTCTTCGACAGAGAGTGGATACTCCCTCTTGAACTTTGCCTCACCCAGTTTACCAAGCATCTTCAACTGCCACCACTGTTGGGCTGGGGTCAGTTCGATGTTTGTGTCTGGGACGAATTCTTTTGGTGGCTTCGTAGCGTACTCGGCGTGCATCGTCCAGGGGAAGAAGAGGAAAGACCAGTCGACGAGGCCCCCCTCCCACAGTTCAATTTCCCTGTGGAGAGCATCGCCGTAGTAATTTGCCGTTGACTCTATGCAGAGCTGGCCACCGTTCAATGCTGCAAGGGCTGTCGCCTTCAATTCGTCAGTGTTCTCCTGGAATGCAAATTCTGAGATGTGGCAACCTGTGGCGGTGAAAGAACGGAGACCACCACTTCCTTCGGAACTGACAGCAAGGATTTGTGCACCTGTGTCCTTGAACTTGATGCAGCTTGTGTTGTCCACTTCCAGTTCCCTCTGGAGGGGTTTTGGCAGGCTCTTGTAGAAGTTCTTGTGCATATTGAGGATATGTTTTGATGAACTCATCTTGTGGCTGAGGACGACATACGTCTCAGGACTCTTCGCAGTGTAAGCCTTGAAGAAGAAGTAAGCTGCGACGGCAGTTGTCGACCCAATCTGCCGGGGTTTGAGGATGAGAGTGTCATTGCCACGGCTTAGCGAGTCGATGATGCCGACCTGTTCGTCGTTCAACCTGAGGCGGACAATCTTTCCACGCTTGTCGATAATCTCAAGGCGCTGGATGAACAGGTCAGGGCGCTCTAAGATTGTTTCTAAATTTGGTGGTCTCCCCATCTATCACCCGTTCTGCATTAAGAACTTCTTGATATCATCCCCACCAGTCTTCTTCTCTTCGTCTTCCTTCTCAACGTCACGGAGTTTCCTCACATTCGCCGAGAGGTTCTTCACAAGTTCAGATACGATTGTCTTACCGAGAACAGGTGTCTCACCACGATTTAATTCTTCCAGCTATGTCCTTAGCAGTGCCCAACTGAGACCAGAGATGTCTTTGCTCTTAGCAGCTTCAAGGGCGTCGTCGTAGAGACCGATTGCACGGCGTGCAGTCTCTGCATCAAGTGATTCGTCTAACTTCTTTCCACGGGCCATATGTTCCCCCTCCAGTATTAATTATATTGCACTCATCTTTTTTTTAAAATATTGTGAACACATCTGAAGATGAACTTTGGATTTTGGGGTGAGTGTTTCAGGGGGCAGTGAGTGAGTACTGCATAGAGTGATTGTGGCCCCCCTACCCTATATCTAATTACTTTTTGGGTGTAATGCATAGGGGCCAAGAAGTAGGGGGGCCTATTATAATACACCGATACAATATATACAACGACACTGCCCGAGGCACATCGTGGAAAATATAATGCCGGTAACCGAGCCCACCCCGAACAACGTGTGTAATGTAATCCCCCCATTCCGTTACTCTTATTATATACCCATTCCGTATGCCTGGGGAATTACATATTCAACGTGTTACCCCCTTATGTAGTAATAATATTATTTGCCCGCCCGTGTGCCCTCACCCTCCCCTTGTTACCCCCGTTGAAAACCATTATCATTATCCCCCCCAGCCGTATCACTTCCGATACATGTATCATTGTTGAACCACCGTATCACTTTTGATATATATCACCCGTGAACCCGTCGCCGTATCACCGTTGATACCCCTAAAATATTTTAAAAAAAAACACACAAAAAGGTATACAACAGGTTGAGAATGATATATATTAATAACATCGGTAAGGGATTGCCGATTGAACAACAGGGAGATAATATGAACTACAATAACGCCGAGTTGATTCGTGTGTGGGATAACCGATTCATCATTCGTAACATCGTTAACGATGATTCAACCGAATGGGATGAACTCGAGGAACGACTCTACGAACGTTGGAACGATGATATCAATGAACTCGATTGTTTCAGGGGTGTGTGGGGATTCGAACACAAAACCTTCTACGAGGTAGTTAACGTGGATAACTATCAAACCGAATACCTCATCCAGGGTAATGTATTCCTCGGTGATAAGTGGAGTTGTTACTACGATTCCAGGGAAGAGATGGAAGAGAACGAGGATATGGATATCGAAGGTGATGAAGTGTGGGTTCGGGTGGGTATCAACAAGGATGGTGATGAGTATGTTACTTACTCCGTTCAACCTGAGAGTGTGTGATATGATTGGAAAACTCTTCAAGTGTATCGAAACCTATCCAGATACCGGTAGTGAATGGGGAGATAACGAGTTCCGGGGGGATTGGATTGGAAAGGTTATCCTCGTAACCGGATGTGTTCCCGTTGATGAGGGTGAGTGGGAAGTGGAGTTCATCAGTGATGGTTCACCCGAGAAATACACGTTTTGGAGTGATGAGGGTAAAATCTCATCGTTCGATGTAAACCTCGGGGGTGGTGGTGTTCTGTTCCAAATGATGGATTGAGTTATGTTATCACACAATCATCAATAACATACTTTGAAATTGGGTTATGAACGATTGACAAATTGTCACAGTGTTCAACTGATAGTGATAATCATTATCATTACACCATAACCTAATCCCGAGTAACTCTTTGGGTGTCTCCATTACCCGAAACTATGGGCTACCGAGAGCGCTTTTTCTGCTACCGGGAGCCCGTTTTTTATTTCCCTTTGTGGCCCGTTTTGGATACCTGGAGTGTTTTATTCGACGGCGTGTTCATTGCCACCGAGAGGCGCCAAACACTTATCGAATGGTGGAACCCATCCCTTGAATACCTTGATGCATTCCCAGATGTCCTCGTCCAGTGTTACCGTTCTCTTACCCTTGATATCCTTATCCCAGTGGACCTCTACGCAACGGGTCTCTACCTTTGTTGACCTGGATGGTTGTGTGTTACAGAACTGTGCGAGCTTCCTTGCTGGGTAGATGTGTATCGTTCCTCCCTTGTTGAGGTTACAGTCTACTGCACAGAAGAATTCTTTTTTGCTTGCGGGTGGTGGTGTGTTCATCATTGCGCCGAAGTGGCAGGGTATCATATGCCTGTCTTGGACTTCGTAGAGGAAATACTTGAGGTCCCAGTCGTTGTTGATTGCCTTTACCTCTATGTCCCATTTAATCATACCATCCTTTAGGACACTGAAGTCGAATGGATGTGGTCTGCCTGTCTGAATGGGTTGGACTGTCCAGTGCCTCTGGAAGAATATGATGACAGCAGCTTCTACGAAATCCCCGAATGATTGTTTATCTTTGTTCTTCTTCCTTGCGACGTTCTTTGTCTTTGCTAACTCTTCTATCTCAGAATATAATTTATTGTTCATTTTAGATTCCCCGTGAGTGTGCTTCCATACTGCACCTCATTCATATGTATAAGGAAAGATGAAAATAAATTAGAAAATAAAAAAAATATCTCAATTATTTTTACAATTACCCCATTTTCATATATATTTATATCATAATGGTTTTGAAGGGGTCCGAATCCCCAGCTCTCTAAGGTTAGACGCGGTGTTCGAATGGATATTCTAATTGCCTAATGGTTTCGTTAGGGACTACAGTTAGAAGAAGCAATAGACACTAAATAGGTAAGCATCTACCAACCCTTATATGCCCCTCGCTGAGTAACTGCACTAAGACTTTCTTATATTTTAGAGACCCCGGTATAAGACTTTCAGGGTAACCTGGACGAAACAAGTTAGCCGACAGTTAGGCGAATCTTAGAGAGACCACCGAATAAGTCAAAAGTTAAAAGAGTGTAATAACTTAGACGAATAAGGTGATTGCAATTCGGTAGTAAGCTCAAGACTGTAGGCTCTAATACAGTCTCTATGCTATAGGGGTTCTTTTGCTTTTAGAACAGAATAGATGGGGGAGTTTTATATGAAGATTGAAGTAAGGGTAGAGCACAGCAATGGAAGAGGATTTACTAATACTTTTACTAACTACGGTCAGTTACTTGCCTGGGTTCAGAAAGAGTTTGAAAAGGTCCTCCACTACAGAAAGAATAAAAAAGCGCAGTCAGGTTGAACATTTCTTCCAGTTACTGTATATTTATTATGTGGTTGAGGAGCTGACCTCGTCTCTTCTACTTTAGAGAACCCGTCTAATCAAAACCAATCCCTGAGGTTAGATTCCCCCTCCCTGCTACGTGACCAGGTTGAGGGGGTTTCTTTTTATGCGACCTTCATCTCTGCAGTTCCATTCAACGCAAAGTTGAGGAGCCTTAGTAAGTCCATATCTTTAGTTATTGGGATACTGATGGAACAACTACCCATATCTCCGTGGAAGACTATGTATTTAGGCTTATCGTATGGTTCCAGGGTTACATTGACTATTTGCATAGTTCGTGCTCACCTAATAGTTTCTGACCTAAGTCGATGAGGTCTTGTGCAAGTTCTTTAGCTTCTTCTTTAGACAGTCCACCCTTAGTGAACTTAATCGTCTTAATGATGAGAGCTGATACTTCTAATAGAGGTATCTTCTTAATTACTTCTTCGGCCTTTTTCGCTTTCGACACATCTTCCTCCTAATAGTTCTTACTCTGTAGTTGTGATATCTGATGGCGCATATACTGTGCAGTCAGTTCTAATGACCTGAACTTTGCGACGAATAGTTCTAACCTATCTTCCAGGTTCTTTATCCTATCAGTTAGGTTCTCTGGGATTTCTTTTATTTGCTCGCTCATTCTTCAAGAATTCCAGTGTCTTCAGAATACCATTCTGGCAATTTCTTATCGCCCTTATAACCCATTATGTCATAAAGTGCATACATCTCTTGTTTTGGAATACCTTTTGGGAATCTCTTAAATAGGTGTTCAATCAACATTTTTTCTAAATCTGCCCGTCTTTTTTCTTCTATTATTCTTTCACCAACAGCATTACTTATTTCCCATCTTTCTCTTTCTCTTGGTAGATATTCATTAGGTTCGTAAGATATTCTTGTTACTTCATTACCTAATTCATCCTTAGTAACACCTAATACTTTTAATTCAAGACCTCTACCTTTAACTTCCATTTCTTTATCGGTAGCAGTATTCGATGTAAGAAATTGCAATAGTAATGGTACCATATTACTTCCTGGTTTTTGTTAAGAACATTAAATCCTGTTGATTTGATGATGAAACTGGTCCACTAAAAGTTTCATAAGCTTCGAGACCATATGGAAGTTTCTTCAGTAATTGTTCAATAAGACTGGGTGGGAATAATTTATCTTTCTCTTCTGACCACCTTCTATCTTCCATCATTCTTAAGTTCTCTGGTGCTTTATCTCTAAAGACTATTGTTCTTGTTCCATCAGGTGCAATGTCATATTTTTCAACTACTACTCTTCGACCACCGACAGATGGACCTTGTGGAAGTGGTTCGTCTTCAAACATTTCCATTTCGCGAGGGCTTAATTTACGACCCTCTCTTTCTTTGAACATCTGTTCTAATTGTCTTACATCTTCAGGTGTATCTTCTAATGCTCCCTTTGGTCCAGGTGCACCCATAGGACGTTTAGACATTACCTGTTCTAAGAATTTCTTCTCTTCATCAGTAAGTGGTTGGTCGTTTGAAATTTTACTTTTAAGTCCCTTTAAATCTACTGCCATAATTTCCTCCTAAACGTATCCTAAAATCTTTAGTTCTAAATCTCTACTCTTCTTAACTATTGGTGTTCCAGGTGGAACCGGTTCTTTGTCTTTGTCAATCTCAATTGGTGGTGGACTGATGTAGTCTTCGATAGCTTTGATTCCGAACTTTTTTCTTAATGCTTCTTTTTCTCTATCCCATTCGTCCCATAACTTCTTGTTATCCATCTGCATATCATCTGGATTTGGAAAGAACTGGTATTGTCTCCACTCAAATTCTTTGTTGTAGTCCCGCCAGTTCTGTAGTTCTTTAGGACTCATATACTTTCCAGGATTCTTATAGAAGTCTTGGTATTGTTCTGGAGTAGGCATCTACATCTTCTCCTTAATAACCTGCACATCTTCTTCTACTTTCTCCAGTCTCTGACTGAGTGTAGATATTGCAGATTCAAAAGTTGTCCTATCTTTAGCGTGTTCGTCCACTGTCTTATTGAGAGCTTCGACAAGGCACTTAAGAGTTTTATTTTGCTCGCTCAGGTATTCCTTGAGCATAGGCACCAGGTTCTTTGCGAGGTATACTAAGATGGTTACGCATAGGACTAATCCACCAGCAGGACCGGTTATGAGCGTCATTAATGTCTGTTCGTTCATTCGTCCTCCTCAACCAGTTCCCAACGGTCCCAGTTCTTTCGTCTTGGTCTATCAGCGTGCCACTCTAATCTCATACCTTCTCTATCTTCCTGTGGGATAGATTCCCAACTATCTCTCACCCACTTAGACAGGTTCTGATAATCGTTAGGATGATTCCCCGCCCTCGGCGTTAAGTCGATTTCGTTGAACCTCGTCGAAAGGGACAAGGCGAAGTCCATATTGCAATTCAACATCAGCTCTTCGACCAATCTCGTTAACATCGGATGAACCTGCATTAAAGAGTAAGACTCGACCAGGTGTGAGGTCGTATTTTTTGGTTTCTGTTTTTGGCGCTTCGAACTGCTTGTTGAACTCGATACCTTTAGAGTCATCGCTCCCGGATTTGATTTGAACATTTGACATCTATTCTCCTGTATGATTATATATTAGTTAGTGACTCTAACTAACGTAATGCTTGCGACCCAACGAACTGCACCAGTTGATGTTGGATTGCTTACGTTAATCTGTAATGCACCGTTCGTAGCACTATCTGCAACTGCGACACAGGTCCATCCAGCAGAGTTACCTGCACTGTTTTGAGTAGCAACAAAGTTCGTTCCTACAATTGCAGTCGTAGCAACACCAACGTCTCGTTTAATTGCACCACGAATAAACCAATAAGCATTTTGACCGGTCGTACCAGTATCTCTTGCCACAATCTGTATATCGTATGATAGTGTAGAGTTATTTGGTAGAGTTAATATGTTAGCAGTTGCACCTGATGCGACAGGAACACCACCATCTAATGTAAGTTCACCAGAACCAGCAGATGCTAAAGACCTTCGAAGTGTCACTAAAGATTGTTGAGCATCACCGACAGTAACAAACTTACCATTCGCAGAGACTACTTCGCCCTGGTAGTTTGACTTACCTTCCTTACCACCTACGACAGTTGCATAGGAGTGTGAGACAGAGTTACTCTCACCGCCACAGATTGTCATACCATATAGTACGTTAGCGCCTGCTACGATTGAATTAGTTGAACCACCAGCAATCACTGGGTAGAAGTTATTATTACCAGATATTGCATTACCTTGACCACCAGCTATTACAGCACTATAACCAGTTCCAGTTACTCCAGAAATAGTATTACTTGCGCCACCGCCAATGAATCCTTTGTCTGCTGATATTGCGTTAGTTTGTCCACCACAAATAGCAGCATAGTCAACATATGCTTGATGATTTGCACCACCTGCTATTGTAGTATAACTTCCTCTTGTAGCATTATTGTTACCACCACCAATTGTGTTGTGTGAACCACCTGCTGCAATACCGGCTGTATTAAATTGTCCACCACCGACAGTGCAATATGCTCTAATTGCAGAGTTACTTAATCCACCACTAATTGTTGAGTAATCGCCACCTGCTACCTGAGTGATAGAAGTCCTTGACTTTTGCCAGTCAGTAGCATATTGACCACGTTTGTTACCACCGGTCGTTAAACTATCTGGGACTTGAGCAAGTGTAGCTCCTGTTCCTTTTGCAATTAGTGCAGCGTCAACGTTAGTCGCAGCATTAGTCGCAGTAAATGATGTGACAGGCGTAGTGGCATTAGGCGCAGCAATATTGACGCCTTCAGTCCAGTTCGTTAGGCCTGTGCCACCACCACCACCTGGAAAGGCATCATTGCTCGAGAATACATCGACTCCCGCCATAGTGCCTCCTAAACGTCAGACCAGGAAGCAAACTCCGGTAGAGATTTGACTAACTTATAAGCCTGGGCGTATAGATTTTCGTAGTCATCGAGGTCATATTCAAATTCTAAACTTAAACCATCAAAAGGACCAAAAGATTCCTTATGAGATTCGTCTAAGAATAATACTAAACTAAACAGTACAGTTTTCTTACTACGAAATACAAAACGCTCGACTCGACCATAGACGTCATCGAACTGTTTACCTTTCCAACTATATGAACCTTTGATTGCCATTTGTTTCTCCTGTATTAATTATTAACTTGCTACGCGAGTAAGTCGAGTTGTTGCTACGAATCTAACTGCACCCGTTCCGGCGGGCGCAGAGACGAGAATTTGCAGCGAGCCGTTCGTCGTGTTGGCTTGCGCCACGCACGTCCAGCCAGCAGAGTTACCACCAGCATTTCCAGTATTTACTACGTTAGCACCAACTAACGCTGTATTAATTGCAGCAGCTCCTCTGCAGATTCCACCTTCAATAGTCCACCAAGCGCACTGAGTAGAACCTGCAGTATCTTCCTTGGCAATTACTTTAATGCTAAACTGATAGGCCTGATTATTAGCTAATTCTATTGTATTAGAAGTTGTCGGTGCACCACCATCGAATGTAAGGTCTGTCGCAGCAGCGCCAACTGTAATTGAACGACGAGAAACAAGTTCTGAAGTTTGTGCATCACCTTTAGCGCCAAACTGACCAGAAGCGTGAGCAATCTCTCCATAGTAATTTACGTTTGCTCTATATCCACCGATTATCGCCGAATATGTAGCAGTGCCACCAGTCTTACTAATAGCGTTTTCTGTACCACCTAAAATAGAACTATTTTGGTTGTTATTACTTATAGTGTTTCCTTGTCCACCACAAATCAAAGAAGTCGCTGAACTGGCAGAATTTGTGCTTCCACCACCAATGAATGTTTGTTGTCCAGATGCACTGTTAGAAACACCACCAGCAACTGCAGCATAGTTAGAACCTGCTGAATTCGTCCATCCACCACCAATCGCGCCATAACCACCGTTACAAATATTTCCGTTACCACCAGCGATTGTGCCGTCTTGTGAGCCAACTGTATTACTTCTTCCACCACCGATTGTAGAAAAGCTGTTGCTAACTGTGTTTGTGTGTCCACCACCAATGAAACAAGAAGCTGCTGAGATGTCATTTCTACTGGGTAAAGTATTATTACCACCACCACCAATAAATGAATATAGACCAGCAGCAGTTATTTTATGATAGATACCAGCTGCGATACCAGCACCCGTTGCACCAGCAGTAATTTGATTATTAAATCCAGAACCTACGAATGAGTAATTAGCATTAGCGAATGAAGAATCACCAGAGCCTACGAAAGAATATTGTCCCGCAGCTTGTCCTAAATAACCGCCTGCAATTGAAGAATACAAGCCTGAGGCAGTGTTCTGGCGACCGCCTATTATGGTTGCCCAGTTAGCAGAAACAGTATTATCTTGTCCACCACCTAAGAATGTATACTGACCTGATGCAACTTGCGTATTAGCTGCTCTAAGTTTTTGAAAGTCAGTGGCATAGTCACCACGTTTATTTCCACCTGTCGTTAAACTATCTGGAACTTGAGCAAGTGTTGCGCCTGTTCCTTTTGCTGAAACAATTGCA
>Ga0181344_1000904_pt1 | contig 11344 bp, 16 predicted proteins | sample Su13VDMLBDD_FD_130098 | JGI IMG/M metagenome (GOLD analysis project Ga0181344, IMG submission 130098) | Freshwater viral communities from Lake Michigan, USA - Su13.VD.MLB.D.D | ecosystem: Environmental > Aquatic > Freshwater > Lake | place: USA: Michigan | collected 2013-07-15
ACGCTGAAAATCCTCGCGCCCTCCCTGCTGCCGCAGAAAGGGAAAAGGTGGACGACTTTTACGCCGCCCGCAGCAGCTCCATGCCGCCGCTTCCGTGGCCTAATTTCTCACCGCCGTTCTCATGTGTACTGTTCCGCCAGTTCCTTGAACTTCTCGGCACCCTTTCCCTTGGGAGTGTCGGGCGCAACCACATGACTGAACTTGATAGTGATCTGATCCTGCGCAGAAGCAGGCATGGCCGAAACCAATGCAACAAATGCGGTCGCGGCAATATTCCTGAGATTGAACATGGTTCCTCCTGTTACTCCATGCTGCTGGCAGTCACCATTCGACCGAGGCGATAGCAGGTGGCTGCCGTTCGCGCCCTCCAGGGCCCTCCGAAAACCAGCATTGCAAGGACGAGTGGATAGTTCAAATATATGAACTGTCTACTAGCGATCACATTTTTATATGCGATTGAGTTTGCTTTCTTCGAATAAGAAACCAGATGCCTTTTGCAGTAAGAGCTTTTGCCACTCTGTCGACTTGTCAGCTCTCCGGGCCCCTTCGGTGCCTAATGGATGTTGTGGTGCAGCCTGCGGCAGGATGGCGTCGATGATGGACAGTGCTCGCGCGCCCTAGCCGGTGACCGAGATCGGCACCCAGGTCACGATCTTCTGACGAGCGGCGACCATCGGTTTAGGCGCATGATGGCTGCACATCCTCGATAAGCGGCGGGCGCGATGAGCACGCGACAGGATAGGGTAAGCGGGACCGATTGCACGATGGCACAGCTGGGCCGACGGCAGGTGACGTTTCTGGGAGTGGGGATGCTGACCGCCTGTGCAGCGCCGTCGAAGAGCCCAACCTTCAAGAGATACGCAGGCCCGCCCGTCACCGAGGTCGTGGTCTATAAAGGAGAGCAGCGTCTCAATCTTCTCAGTGGCATTACGGTCCTGAAGTCCTATGACATCGGACTGGGCAACGAGCCAGCTGGCCCCCTGCCCTTCTCCGCGACCGGCCACTCAGTGTGCCGCATCCGCTGGCGGCAGAAGAACCATGCCGACATCGGCCGCAACCGCGAAAATGCGAGCCACATCCGGCGGCCCGTCCAGAGGCTGCGGGGCCGTGGTCGTGTCGGCAACCGGCCTGCCGGTACGGGTAAAGAACGCCTCGTGCATGTGGCCCGGTGCGTTGATGATCAGGATGCGCGCGGGCGTCTCGCCGGCAGCCTGGAAGGAATGCACCGCCCCGTCGGGGACCGAAACAAAGCCGCCCGCCCGAACATGCCGTGTCTCTCCGTCCAGGGTGAACGCGATCTCGCCGTCCAGCACGTAAAAGGCCTCGGTCTCTCCGGCATGGTGGTTGGGAGGCGCGCCCAAGCCCGGCGGCACCACCGCCTCGACCAGGCAGAACTTGCCCATCGTGTCGCCAGGGAAGGCGTGAAACCTGAACAGGATCCCCATTGCTTCATACGTCCGCGCCTGTGTCATGCACTGTTCCTTGCACTGATTGTCACTCATGAGACATACGTCTTATAAGGGTATCGGTGATTCCAGCAAGACATTTGTCTCACGAGGTGACGATGACACAGCGGCAAGATCAGAGGGACAGAACACGCGCGGCCCTGCTGGAGGGCGCGCGCACCATCCTGATGCGCGGCGAGGCACTGTCCGTCACGGCGGCGGCACGCGAAGCAGGCATCTCGAAGGCTTCCGCCTACCGGTACTTTTCCGATCCGGCGCTGCTTGCGGCCGAAGCGGGTTTGCATCTGAAGGCGGCCTCCTATGAAGAGATCGTAGGAAAAGCCGCCACCCTGCGGGACAAGCTGGTGGCGATCAGCCTCTACTGCTTCGACCTCGCGGTGGCGAACGAAGCAGCGTTTCGTACCTACCTCGGCCTGAACTTGCAGGCGGTCGTGCAATCGCAGGACGGCAGGATGCCGCGCCGAGGAGCCCGCCGCATCCAGGCCTTCATGCGCGCGCTGGAAAGTGACAAGGGCATCAGCCCGGAACAGGCGCGCTCCATCGCCGCAGCGCTTGGCATGGCAACCGGGGCCGAAGCGATGATTGCACTATTCGACGTGGCAGACCTCTCCGCAGAGAAGGCCCGTGCCTTGGTCGCGGAAACCGCCCAAGCTATCTGCGACCGGATGCTGCCTTAGAAAACAGAGCATGTTTCTTTCTAACCGCACCTTAGACAATAGCTGCGGATTACTTTAAGATGCTTTGACCTCGCTCACAGTGTCTGGAGATGACGTGTTCTCTGCACTCTTGTTCGGCTCGACCCTGCCGCGGACTTTGCCGTCGGCAACCAGCGAAATAGCGGTAACCACATGCTCTGCTATCTCGTGAAATGGTCTTCAAACGGCCGTTTCCTTCTGCCTTCCAGAACTGTATGCAGGCTCCTACGACCCGCCAACACGGAGGTTCCCCATGGCGCTGATCGGCTGTGCCCGGGTCTCCACGGGTGAGCAGACGCTGGACCCGCAGTTCAGGGAGTTGCGCGCCGGCTCTGTCACCATCCATGAGGAGCACAGGCCTCCGGCGCCGACCCCATGCGCCCGGCCTTGGCACGGCTTCCGGCGGCGATCCGGCCCGGCGACCCGCTGGTGGTGGTGTGCCTCGACCGGCTGGCTCGCTCGCCGTCACATCTGCTGGAGGTGATCGAGCGGCTCAAGGCACAAGGGCGCATTTCCGCTCGCTGGGCGACCGATCAACACCACCATGCCGCAGGGCACCTTTTCGCTGCAGGTAATGGGCGCGGTGGCGGAACTCGAACGCGCCTTGATCCGTGAGCGGACCAAGGCGGGGCGGCGCTCGGCCCGCGCCCAGGGCCGGGTCGGAGGCAATCCCCGCCTGCGGGCGGGCGACCGCGAGGCCCTACGCTAGGGTCAGGACTCATTGATCCAGAAGATGAAGACAGCAGCGAAGGCGATTGCTGACAGGAAGGTATGGGCGCATCGGTCGTATCTGGTGTGGATGCGGCGCCAGTCCTTGAGGCGGGCGAACATGTTCTCGATCCGGTGGCGCTGCCGGTAGAGGACGCGATCGTAGTCATGCTGGATGCGGTGGCTGGCATGAGGCGGGATGCAGGGTGTGATGCCCTGGTCGGTGAGGGCCTGCCGGAAGGCGGCTGAGCCATAAGCTCTATCGGCGAGCAGGAAGCGGGCAGGCGGCAGTTGATCGACCACGGCAGCAGCGGTCTTGTGATCGTTGGCCTGCCCCTCGCTCAGATGCAGCAGCCGGGGGCGTCCCCTGCCATCGCAGACCACTTGCAGCTTGGTGGTCAGTCCGCCTCGGCTGCGCCCGATACATCGGGGTAGCGCCCCTTTTTGAGCAGGCTGGCGGCGGTGCGATGCGCCTTCAGATGGGTGGCATCGATCATCAGGTTGTCCGTTTCGCCGCCTTGCGCGGCCAGTTCGGCGAGGATGCGGTTGAACACCCCCAGCCGGCTCCAGCGGATGAAACGGTTGTAGATGGTCTTGTGCGGACCATAGCCCGCAGGCGCATCGCGCCAGCGCAGACCATTGCGGATCACGAACAGGATGCCGCTCAGAACCCGGCGATCGTCCACCCGCGGTATCCCGTGCGACAGAGGAAAGTACGGTTCAATCCGCCGCATCTGCGACGGCGTCAACATCAGCAAATCACTCAAGGCAGCCACCTCCTGCTACCTTGAATCACCACCATCCCGGCAACTCAACAAATTAATGGGTCCTGACCCTAGCTGCGGGCCCCACGCGACGACAGCTATTTTCGGAAGCTCGGGGCCACGGGCGATCAATGGCTGCCGCTGCTGCGCCGCCGTCGCTTGGCCATGGCCCGGGAGAATCTGGGCCGCCTGCTGGGTGCCCGCACCAGCCAGACCTGGTCGGTGGAGCGGCTGAAGCGTGCCGGCCGCCGCTATGTCCGCGACGGGCTCTTGCCAAAAACTGTGCTGGACCGTGCCCCGCACCGCATCCCCGACAACCGGCTACTGGCGATTGTCGCCGGCATGCGCCAAGGCGATCCCGAGTTGCCGCTGGCCGGCATCGCCACCCGGCTGGAGGCCACCCGTGAGCGCACCCCCCCGCAGCAACAGCAAGTGGTATCCCTCGACCGTCAGGATGCTGTTGCAGCGCGCGGAAAAGATGGGGTTGGCTGGGGAGAGGTAGTCCTGATGGCCGCTTCAGTGCGCTTCCCCTGCCCTTCTCCTTTCAGCCGATCTGGTCCAGAAGCGCGGTGACCGCGGCTTTCAGTTGGCGACGGTCCACCGTCGAGAAGTCTCGCGGCAGGCGGATCTCCTGCCGGCTGTTTGATGCGGTGCATTTCGCGTTGCCCTGGGGACCCGGGATCTGGAAGGTGGTCTTGGTGCGTCCCTCGGGCCTGCCCCCTGCTTCGCAAAGCAGCGTAGCACGTCCAGTTCGTCCTTGATCGAGCGTGTGTCCCAGTCCTTGAACTCGGCCGCAATGGCTCTGGCGAGGCCAAGATTTCAGGCAGCCGCTGTGGAAGAGACAGGCCGAGCGCCCAGAGGATTTCTTGGGATAAATCAGCATCTCGCCCAAGGCCTGGATCAGAGGGATGATGTTGTGGATACAGCTGCGCTTCTGATAGCCGGCGGACTTGAACAACAGCGCCACGGCCCGATCGGGATCATGTTCGTAGCTCAGCGGGTCCATCGCGTAATGCAGGCCCGGTTGGCCCATCTCGGCGAAGGAAATGTCCTTGCAGACCATGTTCTCATCGATCATACGGCGATACAGCTGTTCCAGCGCACCGCCCTTGGCGACGATGCCGGCCGGGATCCCGTCCCAGCTCTCGGCATCTCCGGTTTCCGCCAGCAGCTTGCCATAGGCGGTCAGGCGGCGCTATCCCTGGAACCGCTCGTGCGTGTCGATGGCGCCTAATTGGATCGGGTCGCAGATGCATCTGCGAACCTTCGCTGCCCTTTTTTGCTCCTCGTCAAAAGCGAAGTTGGCTACGCATGAGATTTGACCGCTCCCCTTTGCGAACTGGATCGTTTCACTTCCTGCCCGCACACGGAACTCCTCACGCAGCTTACCGTTACAGGCACTGCTCCGTGCCTTGCAGCAATAACAGGACACCTCTCATGTCGGGAGGACGGCCAAGATCCGTAGGAAGGGCTGCCCGTTATCAACCGCGCAGTCACGTGCTATTCGGAAAAGGATAGGCGCTCCTATGAGTTCCACTTGCTTCCAATCTCAACGTCACAAGCCAGTCGATGTAGCCCACCTGGCCCATAACTTGAGACCACCAGATGTAGACGTCTTGAACGCATTCAAGATTTCATATTTAGCCGAAGTGCGGCAGGAGAGCAGACTTTCGGGCAACTTGCTTCAGGCGCTCTGCCCAGTTACCAAGCATGGAGCTACGGGAGGCGCTCGGCCGGCGGATTGAGAACGAGCCGGTCATCCAGATTAGAGAGGAAGGAGATGTCAAGCGGGCTCGCAGGTCTTCATCAGCCCCAGCATGACATCGCGTGCCTGGCGACCACCGACGCTCCCGGCGCCGCCTGGGATCTGGAGCTTACCATGCAGGCGCGCAGGTCATTTTCCGAAGCGCCGGTGTAAAGCGAGTTTTCGGATCGCTTCAGCACCTTAGCAGATCGCCCTTTCGCGTGTGCAGGCTGGCCAGCAACTGGCCCAGTTTCTCATATTGGCCGCGCTGCCCGAAGATGTTGTCGAAGCGTTCGGCAAGGATGGAATGCTTCGTCGCATAGGGGTTTTGCTTGCAGATTTTTAGATCGCGGTGGAGGCGACAGGCCGGGATAAGGGAGGACGAAGCTGAACCTGCGCACAGAATTGCCTGATCCTCCGCCACAAAGCCCATCCAGCAGCCCCTCCTGCAAAGGTGCGCTGATCGCCTTGCTATCCGGGCTCCGCCAGCATCCGCGCCGGTAGCAAACAAGCTCGGCCGAGATTGTCAGTTCGCGAACCAGGCTAGTTTCCAGCGCCTAGAGCGTGATCCTGCTAGAGCCTCAGCTGTCACCACCTCCTAGCGGTTGACACAATCCGTATCTCTTTTGTAGTCCCCTAGCCAAGGCGTCACGCCCGCCTTGGGAACATCGCGTTCCTTCGCCTTTCCAGCCGGACGGCGTTAACGACGGTGCTGACGGCAGGTTCCTCAGCCTCAGTCTAGTCGTTCACGTCCGGGTTCTTAGCCTGCAGAGCAGCCCGGGTTAACTCGGCTTACTCGAACTGGCCCCAACTCGGCCACCTGCCCTTCGAGGATCCCAAGCTATCGTGAGAGATCGACAATGTGCCGGCGCAGGGCATCAGTAGAACCAGCGTCTCGATTCTGTCGTCCGAAAGCGGGCTCTTGCAACTTGATGTCGGCACCCTTCACGAGGGCGACGAACGTCCCAAGCAATCTGCCACGCGTTGCCAATCGTGCCTTCAATTGGACGCCTAACCGACAAAGGCGCATGGTATCTTCCGTTTTAGCGAATAATAGTGCTACTATTGGTATTGAAACGAGTCGCACTCGGAATCAGTCGAAGTCGAGGCAGCTACATGAGCGGTAGTCTAGAACAGTTTTTGACCGACCTGTCACGGGGGCTGGAGCGCACAATGGTCGCCGTCAACAAAGAACTAACGTTGCGCCATCGGATTAAGCGTACGTGGTCGATGCGCCAGTGCGCACGCTTCCTAAACGTGAGCATACAGTATTTAACCAAGTTCGCTAATGCCAGCGAGGACTTTCCAAAGGGTGAGTACATTGGCCGTGAGCGCGTTTTTACGCTTCACGAATTGATGTATATGCGTGCGCTTCTTGCGGCGTCGGCCAAGCGCCCGTTCGATTACCTAGCCTGGCGCAAACCCGACGATCCGCTTCCTGTGATCTCCTTCGCCAGTCAGAAGGGTGGCACAGCCAAGAGCCTCAGCGCAGCGCATTTCGCGCAATATCTAAGCCTACACTACGGCATGCGGGTTGGCGTAATGGACGCAGATCCTCAAAGCACCATCACGCTGTATTTCGTCGGCGGTGAAGCACTATCGCAAATGCCTACCGAAGAAACGCCTTCGATGGTGGATTTTGCGGGGCTGTTCCAATCTGAGGATGCGCCTTACACGGATCATTCGCCTGAGAAGCTGGACAGTTTTTTCCTAAAGACATCTTGGCCTGGTCTGCGCCTGATTCCTGCACACGGGGAGACCTCTGAGGGCGAAATTCAGATTGCCCGCTTAGTGCGTGAGGCCCCTGCCGGGAAGAGTTTCTATCGCTACCTCAGAGACGCGATCGATCGCTGGAAGACGGCACATCCGCCAGTAACCGCTCCAAATGAGATTGTCACAGATGGGAAAGTTGATCGCGCCCGCCTAGAGCATGCGTTGCATGAAACGCTCGACTGCATCATCATCGATTACCAGCCGGCGTTGACGCTCTTTCAGCTCAACAACGTGATAGCATCTTCATCGCTCGTAATTCCGCAAACGATGAAGGGTTTCGATATCGCCACGCTGTCGACCTTCGTAACCGGGTTGCTCGGCATGTTGCAGCATATCTTGGCGCATGAGCGGATTGAGATCGGGTCTGGCGCCAATATGCTTCTGCCCACCATCGTGCAACGGTCCAACGGACAAGATCTAAACCACATCGGGAACCTGCTTGAGCAGTGCCCCACAGAAATCTTACCGGTGTTTTACCTGCGATCAGACGCAATCTCCAACGCGTCTGATGTCTATCAATCGGTCTACGAATACGAACCTGATACGCCTGGCAAGCGCAAGGGTATCAACCGGTTTATAGAGAACGCGGATGCGGTCAACGACGCGATCATTAGTCGGCTTTGGCCCGGGCTAGAGCGTGGATACGCGAATGCTTGGATGAACGAGTTTTACGATGATGACGGCGGAGAGAATGCGGCATGAAGCGGAGCATCCCAAGATCTTTGGTTTCAAAAGCAATGAGCCAGTCGTCTGAGCCGAAAGACACCCCAGACGTGAACGCCCAGAAGGCTGGGACAGGTTCAAATTCGGCGGTCTTTAAAGGCGCGGGCAGCGCTTGGAAAGCAGGTGCTCTTGCGCAGTCTCAAGCGGCGGTCGAGCAGGGCAGGGCTCAGTTGGTCGAGGATATCCTGCGCGGTCGTCACGAACTGCAACTTACGCCCGATCAGGTTGACGATCCCATTGGCTCCGATCGTCGTGGCGACTGGATGGATCAGGAGGCCTTCCGAACGCTGCTAAGCAGTATCGAGGTCAATGGGCAAGACACACCTATTTTGGTTTGGCCGGAAGACCCGCAATGGAAGCCCGACCCCCTTGACCCAACAAAGGTTGAGGGTGTTCGCTTTATGATGCTGACCGGCCGGCGGCGACACGCAGCGGCGCACATGCTTGGGCGGAAAGTTCGAGCGATTTTGGCGCCGCCGGACAAACGAAACGGTGACAACTCGCAGTTTGAGATGCTCTTCCTTCGGTTCCGGGAGAACGAGGAGAGAGAAAACCTGAGCGCCTTCGAACGCCTGCTGGCGATAGGTGAAATGTTCGAAGCGCTACGGCAGTCCGGTGAGAAGATCACTGCTGTAGCATTTGCCACTCGTATCGGTGTGCATGAAAGCATCGTGTCGCGCGCGAGAGCGGTTTTTGCAGCGCGCGATGAGATCTTGAATGCGTTCAAGAACGTCTACGCGATGAGTTTCCAAGACCTTCAGAAGGCAATGGCCAGCGTTGAGGCCAAGCCGAAGAAGCAAGCTCAAAAGCCGCCCTCTAAGATTACGGCAAAGCGTAAGATTGGCAGCCGGAACCTGTCGCTTACGTCCGCAAACGGGAACCTGTCGATCAAGGCTGCAAGCGTGCCGCTGAGCCAGAGAAAGCTTGAAGAGTTGGGCGATCTGATCGCCGACTTTTTGACAAAGAACAAGGAGGCGCCAATGTCGAACTGAGGCTGGCGCATGCGCGAATCCCACCGTTGAGACAACGAGCGAAGGAACAAATGTGATTTAAAGGCAAAAGAAAAGCCCCCAAGCTGAGGGCCTGAGAGCTAATCTAAGTGGTTTGGTCACCCTAAAGATAAGTCTCTCTCGTCTAACTGTCAACGACGAACGCCGCCTCGGCGAACGGCTTTCTTTTGCCTCCGCACAGATGGAGGTGAAATACAGACATGAAACATACAGGTTGGCGCAAGCCAACACCGGGTCTTGGGATTGCAGAGCAGCTTGCCCACGCCGGTGAACGGATAGACGTACCCAAGACACGGGCCTTCTTGGCAATCAAACGCGTGGCAGCACATATCGGCCTAAAAGCCGGGGACATTATGCTGCTCGATACGCTCGGGGCCTTTACTCAAGCTCAGGACTGGGAGCAGGGACAACGTCCGATCGTCTGGCCGTCAAACGGCTACCTGATGGAGCAAACAGGCTTTTCTCTCTCGACGCTCAAGCGCCATGCACGGCGCCTTGCCGAGAGCGGCGTGATTGCATTCAAGGACAGCCCTAATGGAAAACGTTGGGGAAGACGGAACCTGGACGGCGTTATCGTCGAGGCCTACGGTTTCGATTTGTCGCCGCTAGCGGCACGTGCCGAAGAGTACGAGCTGTTGCACGCCGAACTCCAGGCTGAGCGTAACCTATCTCAGCGGCTGAAGCGTCAGATCACAGTTGCTCGTCGTATGATCCGCGCTCGCATAGACGCGGCTGTCAGTGGTGCCCTGCAAGGGCCGTGGTTGCAGCTTACCCGTGCCTTTGAGCGCCTTTTGGCCCGACTTCCACAGCGGAATCCGACCTCTGAGATCCTTGAGCTGCTGTTGAGTTGGTTCAAAAAGCTACAAGTGTGTGTAGAGCGAGCTTACCTTAAGGCAACCTGTGCAAATTTAGATGTGGGAAACACGCTCAACGTCGATCCGCAACTGACAACAAAGACACGAATAATGAACCCCAAGGAGGCCCCTTCTGAACCCCACATACTAATTACAAATCAACTTAATCCTGTACTTAGTAATCCCTCAGAAAAGGACACAGTGGCCGATGTCTTGCCTGAGGTCCACGCCGAAGAACATGCTTATAACCAACCGAAAGATTGCCTTTTAAAGGATCGCAACAATCCAGCAGTATTGGATCTAACAAGAATCATACAGGCTTGCCCGGAGTTCGCCGCGTGGGCGCGCAATATAGGCGAGACACTACGTAACTGGAGCGATTTGCATCGAGTTGCTGGCCAACTTAGGCCGATGATTGGTATTTCCCAACATGCTTGGGACATCGCGCAGAACCGACTTGGCAAACAGGTTGCGACAGCGGCCTTAGCACTCGTCTTCGAGAAGTACTGCACAGGCGAAGTGGCATCGCCCAGTAGCTATCTGCACGGAATGGTTAAAAAGGGCAGGACAGGGGAGCTGCACCTCGAGCGCAGCTTCTATGGAAGGCTAGGCGGTATAAGACATTGATAGGCAGGATACGTTGGCATATATTGCCAACAAAAGGGAGACTGTCACATGGTAACACGCAATGTCGTTCTGACCGATAAACAGGATCAGTTGGTCCAGGCTTTGGTGGCATCTGGGCGCTACCAGAATGTGAGCGAAGCGATGCGCGCAGGGCTCAGGCTCCTCGAACAGGAAGAAGCCCAACTTGCTGGGATCCGGCAAGGGCTTCTTGAGGGATTGGCACAGGCAAAGGCGGGTAATCTGGCCGAAGGCAGCGGCGAAGATGCAATCCGCCGGGCTTTTCGGCGCGCTCGGACCTCCTCATGATGCGATCCTTGCGGCTGACGCGGCGAGCGGAAGCAAGCCTTGTCGAGATTGCCACGTGGACCAAGCAGACCTTCGGGCGTGCACAAGCCGATTTATATGAAGCTGAGCTTCTTGATCGCTGTCAGGCGATCCTGAATAGACAGGCCCATAGCAGGAGTTGCGCCATTCTGGTGGATGATGCAGACGACCTGCGCTTCGTCCGGGCAGGTGAGCATTTCGTTGTATTCTTGGATCATCCAGACGAAGTCATCATCGTCGACATCCTGCATTCCCGCAGCAATCTGCCCCGCCATGTGGCTGCGCTGAAGGCCCTGAAGGATGCTGACTCCTGATCTGTCAAAGTCCTGCAGCCCCGGTCAGGTTTTTCGGGGATCGATCAAGTTCGTCGCCACTGAAAGCATGACATCCGGGCGAACGGGGCGGCATTCGGGAAACAGGCGGGTTTGGACGTTGGCAGCGTATCTCTCAGCCCACAGATATCTTTCCACGCGTTGTTGCGCGGCAGTGCAGTATTCACGAACCCATCTACATGTGCGTTCAAACTCTTTGGGTGTTGATTTCCACCCAGAACTGAGCCGGCATTTCCATCGAGAAGTGAGCCACCTCTGACTATGGATTTCCGGTCATTCAGTGGTCAAGGCGTGATCGTTCTCCTTCTTTTGGCGCGCTGCGGC
>Ga0181344_1000905_pt1 | contig 11344 bp, 30 predicted proteins | sample Su13VDMLBDD_FD_130098 | JGI IMG/M metagenome (GOLD analysis project Ga0181344, IMG submission 130098) | Freshwater viral communities from Lake Michigan, USA - Su13.VD.MLB.D.D | ecosystem: Environmental > Aquatic > Freshwater > Lake | place: USA: Michigan | collected 2013-07-15
CCAACGTCTCAAGTAATTGAAGACATGATTGAATTGGGTTGGACACCAGTAAGTGCTCAAGAAGTTAGAGCACGTAAAGGTAAAGGTTATCAAAAACACATTATTCGTTTTCAAAATCAAAACATTACGATTAAAGGAAGTGATGGTGATGATGTGTTTCCTGAATTACTATTGACTAATAGTCATGATGGTAAAAATGCATTTCATTTGAGAGTTGGATTGTATCGTTTAGTTTGTTCAAATGGACTTGTAATTGCTGATTCTGAATTTAGTAATGTATCTATTCGTCACATGGGATATACATTTGAGGCATTGCGTGAGCAAGTTCGCAATATGATTGACACATTACCTAAATTGGTTCAAAAAATTAATACATTCAGAAGTACAGAACTATCTGAAGCACAAATAGAAGAATTTGCAACCAAAGCAGTTGCACTGCGTTGGAAAGGAAAGAAAACATCAGTTGAACTAGTAGAACTAGTAGCTGCTGAACGTGATCAAGATAAAGGATCCAATTTATGGACAGTATTTAATCGTATTCAGGAAAAATTAGTTAATGGTGGTCTTAGTTACAATAATGGGAAGAAAACACGTAAAGTAAGAGCACTTAAGAATTTTACAGCTGACATGCAATTCAATGGTGAGTTATGGCAGTTGGCTGAAGGATTTGCCAGTTAATAGTTGTGTTGTTACCGGGAGCTTGGGAAACCAAGCTCCCAATTTTAAATTTATTGTAAACAAAAAATAAAAGTTATGTCAAAGAAAAAAACACTCCCATCCAATTACATCGCTTTTGATGATTATCAAAATGAAGTTATTGCAACAGGAACTCGCGAGCAAGTTATCGAAGCAATTCAAGAATATATTGATATCGAGATTCTGGAAGGAGACGAGATTGAGCAAATCAAAGTTTTCGAACTTGGTGCAGAAAAAAACATATTGGCTGAAATAAAAGTTGAAATATCATTCTAATAATTAAAAACAACATGAGTAGAACTAAAGAATTGATAACAGATAGATATGCTGATTTGTGGCCTGATACAATTGATGCTGATTATCGTTATGAAGAATGGTTGAAACAGCAACATGATGAAGAGGAATATAACGAATTAAAAGCAGAACAGAACGAGAACACAACAGTTTAAAAAAGTTCTTTGGATTTTTTGGAAAGGTAAAAACATGTTCGTATATTTAGATATGGAAATTTACCTTTATGAGCAGTATATCCCTATATACCCGTACTCGAAATTTATCTCGAAAGGTATTGTTGGCTTATATTAAAGAAGTACTTAACCTATTACATAAGGAATACCACACTCCATACCATAAAAAAATTAAATTCAAAATATACAGGTATAAAGCACCAAAACGCAAACCAGGTGTTTATGTTTTAAGACGCAATACTAAGAATTATGATAATATGGCTGATTGGGTTAAAGAAGATAATTTAATAACAATACATTTGAAGCGAAATAAAACAATAAAATCATTAACAGCTTCATTATTACACGAGTACTGCCATTATACCCAAAATATGAAGTTATATTTTAATTATGATAAAAAATTTGGTTATTGGAAAAACCCTTATGAAATTCAGGCTGAAGAATTTGCCATGAATAATGTAAATAGAGCCTTTACAGAATGTAGTTGGGTATTTGGGGAATAATTTAGTTTAGTATATTTATTCAAAATTGAAATAACAATGAACATTTATGATCAACTGTTAGAACTACATGATCAATTAAGTAATGATGATATGTGGTTAAATATCTTAGATGAAGCATATGAAGAATTAGGAGTAGGAGATATTGATTCATTAATTGATTATGCTATGGAAAATGAAGATGAAGGTATTATTTATAATTTGATTAGTGAGGGTGAGGGTATTTTATCATTGAAGGATTTGAATAACTTCTATGATGAAGGAGAATATGATGATGAATACTGATTCAAAACAAATGGTTATGAAAAAATATAAGTACGAAGGTGTTTTGCCACCTACATTCTTTACTAGTCTAACTGACCAAAAGAAATATATTGTTCCTGCTTGGATTGAAGTAAAACCAGATACAACTATTGATCAAGTAGAATGGACAAAACCTTCATTCCTAAAAAACAATAACAATGACACTACAGTTTGATTTACAAACAGCATATAATGTTGTTAGTACTTTTGGTTTTCTTATTTGTATGTATAAACTAAACAAAATAGAAAAAGAATTAACTCAACTCAGAAGCAATCAGTTTGTACATACTGTAACTAATCTTGTTATGGCTAAAAAGTTACAGGAAAAAGGCATAATTGATGATAATGATATGACTATAGAAGTAGAAAAAGACGAGAAACCTTAAAAAGAAATAGTATATTTAAAATAAAAAGGTTATGGACTATAAAGATTTAAAATCATTGTTATCAAGTTTAGGATTTATCCTATTCTATGTTTTTGCTACTGCAGGTATAGTCAAACTATTTTGGGATACAAAAGACGATTATCGCTTTGAAGGTAGAGTAAAGTTTTTACTTTTATTTCAAATACTATTTTTTCTTATTTACATAATAGGAATTTATCACATTATTGGTCCACGTAATACAAGTACATACTATATGGGTTATTTAGTAACACAAATAGGATATATTGTTATAGGACTTATTGCTAATTTATTTCTAAAAAGAAAATAATCAATTTATGTTTATATTAAAATTACTTATTATATTATTTGCTCTTTCTATTGGAGTAATAATTTCTATAATGTACATATCAGGTATCTTAGAAGATAAACCTAAATCAAACAAGTTTAGACAGTGGTGGAGTAACCATATTGTTGATTTAGATAGTAAGTATGAAGAGTAGATTTGGAGAAACCCAATTAAGAATGTAAATTGAGGTTAAATTAAAAAGTTATGAAACCCCTAGTATCAACACTCGACCAAATTGCAACACAAGTTTTCGAAGCAAAAACTTTAGACGAAGCAAAGAAGATATGTCTTGACTATCTTCAAGAAAGTAAAATTAAAGAATCAGATCGTCTTAAAATGATTAGTGAAATTGAGCAAATGAAATACCTTCACAAAGTGCAATTATACGTTGCAAATGCTCTTCTCAAATATGAAGGATTAGGTGTTGGAAATAACAAACCAGCCCCAAATGAGAAACCAAATCCAGAATCATAAATTTACAATATGTTTAGAGTAAATAGTCATACGTCGTATATTCCTATTGATACGGAAAATTGTTTTGCGGCAATTAATTATATACATTTGAATTAACATATGTATCCGAAATATAGGTAATGAGTTTAGAAGAATATAACATAAACAATGGTGATGATTATGCCGATATTCTAATTCAAGGTATAATTGAAATTGAAGATACTAATGAATTAGATGCTGAAATTGTTCGCTGTTGGTGTATTGAGTTAAGAAAAATGTGTGTTGAAAAGTATAATAATTACATTATTGGTAAAGAAGAAACATTCCTACTTAGTAATGAAGAAATGGATCAGGCATATAAGTTAGCTGTAGAACAAATGGTAAATGAAACATTAGAGAAATTAAGTGAAGAAGGAATGTTGGAAATAAGCATTGATGAAAATGGAGAAGTATTGTATGGTTTAAGTGAAGAAGGTAAAGAAGAATTAAAACGATTAAATGAAGAAGATATTTAAACATATTGAATTCATTTTTGATTACTACATTGCATATTTTCTATATAACAGAAATAAAATACATCGTTACGAACAATACATGAAAAATAAATATGGCGAGTCAATTAAATGAGAAAGTAGCTATTGGTTACATTTGTGGTGGAGAAACATTTCGTGAAATAACTTTGTACCAACTAGAGCATAATTGTATAGATGATGAAAACATCTATTATCTTGTTTTAACAGACAATAAGGAATACTTTAATCAATGCACACGTAAAAACTTAATAGTTAATGAACTACAAGATTTTTATAGTGAATATCCTGAGATAGAACCATATGAAAAATTCTATACAGGAATGACAGCAGAAGAACACTACAACTACATTACAATGAATTTGGGTGCTGGTAGTAAGTTTTCTTTTTCTGTGTATCGTTTTAATTTAATTCAAGCACAACGTTTAGGTATTACAAATGTTGCTATGATGTGTGTTGATTCTTGTTTTAGTTTTAAACGAATGGTTGAAATGAATGTGTTAGGCAAAACATTCAATCATATGTTTAGTTGTAAAAACAAACTATACAATGCAGTAGCAATTTATGGTACAACTAAAAATCACTGTTCACAATTAGAACTGACTTGGAAAACATTAAAGGAAAAGTACAATTATGAAACAACAGATGAAATTGTGCCTACTCCTGATGCCGCAGCTCGTTTGTTTATATTTGAAAGTGAAGAACAAATGATGAAATTGTTTACCATTTGGAATGAAATGGTTGTTCATTTATATGAAACAAAGCAAATAGGATTATACGAAGGTTCTAGAGTAATTAATGATGAATTTTTGCTTGGACCAATTTATCATATGATTGGGATAAATCAATTTGAAGCAGGACCATTTACAGTTGATCACCGCATCATGAATGTGTTTTGGGAAGATTTTGGTAAAGTAAAGTTTGACCATGACTATGTTATTAGTAAGGGACTATTAGGCAACAGCGCTATACAAACACAAGTAGTAATTTAGAAACTAAATTTTTATTCGTACATTTAGTTAAATAAAAATAAAGGTTATGAATAAAAACGAAACATTGTTATTACCATCTATTATTGGAAAGTATATTAAAATGAAAAGCTTATTTGATGATAGGGCTAATGATTCAGAGTTGAAGAAAAATACTGTTTATATTATTAATGATGTGATAGCAAATAATGTTAATATTAAGTTTAATGATTTGGTAAAACAGTGTGGTATAAAATATGCTAATGCTTCTATAGCTATATTATTTGGAGCTTATATTGATGGTTATTTAGATAGTAAAAAAGATATAGTTAATAGATTATATGATGAAAGGGAAGTATATTTAAGTAATAAATAAAAATAAAGGTTATGGCAAAGAAAAAACCCCAAGTACTTGAAAAAAAGTATAATTTAAACGTTGCTAAGAAGCAAGTAATTGATCTAATTAAAAGATCAAGTTATGATTTTTGTACAGACATGATGAATGAAATTAAAAACGCAGCCAATAATGATTGCTTAGCTGATGTTGAGATGTTTGCAGAAATGATTCGAACATCAGAAAACATAAGTGAAAAACAAATCGAGAAAGTAAATAAGGCTGTTAGTATATCTGAAATACTAACAATTGCTGATGATGATGCTCCTGGAAATGCTTTACTTGAACAGGAAGATATAATACTATCGACAATTTTAGGTTTTAGGATTAGACAAGATTGGGATGACTGTTGTTAACCCAGTTTTTGTTTTTATATTCATATAAATAAAAGGTTATGAAATTTACAATTAAAGGCTTAAAAGCCGAGTACGAACCGTACCACACCAGAAAAAACGAACCGTATAAAGGATCAAACAAACTTTATATTTGGCCTGAAAATGAAACTGTCCTAGACAATTTGTTTAGTAGACATGATCGTCCTTCTAAGGTTTGGAAAACAGAAGTAATCCCTGTTGTTATTGAAAAACTAAAGGAAGAATTTCCTAATGTTTATGAAGCAGTAAAAAATGAAGAATGGGGTTGGAGACAAAAATGTGGTTGTACTTGCCCTTGTTCTCCAGGGTTTATAGGGAAACAAGGAGGACAGTATTATATTTCTGCAACTGTAGAGTTTGTTAATGAATAAAATAACATAACATGGCTGATTTTAGTAAGCAGTATTGTGAACTCCATGATATGGGGTTTGAAGGTGATTTTGATATACTTTTGGAATTTGAACTATTGGAAAATGATTATTACATACCACTTATTTGTGAAGGGTTTGGTTTTATAGCAATAGGTAAGTTTGATAATGAATGTATGTTAGCTATGCCTATTGAAGATGCTTCATATGGAGCCGTTAATTGGAAGAAATATAGTGAAATTGTGAAGTGATTAGTTTTTAGAAACTAAATTCTTGGTTTTACCTTTATACAAATAAAAAGGTTATGAACAATAACAAACCAGAAGTAATTAGTTCAACATCTGTTTTGGATAAAACAGGATTTGAATGGGAAAACAATGATTGTGTAGTTAGAGCATTAGCCATAGCGGCAGAAACAGACTATGCAACAGCACACCAGTGGGTTAAGGAAAAGTTAAAAAGACCTGACCGAAAAGGAACATCAATGACTGCTTTTAGGTTGTCACAATTAATAGAAGCAGGAACAAAAATTAATAATAAACACTTAGTTCCCATTAAAGAACTAACCAATTCAGACTACACCCACAAAAAAGTTCGATACACAGTGGGAACATTTTCTCAGAAACACAACAAAGGTACTTATTTTATATTAGTAAAGGGACACGCTTTAACTATTAAGGATGGGGTTATTTATGATAATGCTAACTACAAAATTATGAATAATGGTTTTAGACGTCCTATTCGTAATGTGTTTAAATTTGAAGAAACCAAGTAAAGTTTTTATCTTTAATTAAATAAAAGGTTATGCCATACGAAATGTTTACACCAGCAGGTGACCGAGCCTGCGAATCAATGGTTAAATCAGTCAAGAAAAAGATCTTGGGTAAGACTCGATTAACTAAAGAAGATATTGAAAAGATCTATAATGAGGGTCTTGATAAGGTAGAAGCAAAACATCCTGAAGTACATGATACAGAGCCACGTTGGCACATTGCGAGAGAAATTAGTAAAGCACTTGAAGAAGCAGGATATAGGTTTTATATCAATTCTTGGGGTGATGTAGAAGATAATTAATTAGATAAACCAAATTTTTGTTTGTATATTTAAATAAATAAAAGATAGTCAGGTGGCGGAATGTTAGACGTAAAAACCTTATACACTCTTAATTGTTAGAGTACACAAGGAAAAGATTTACAGGTTCGAATCCTGTCCTGACTACTAAAAAATAAAGGTTATGGCAACAAGATCACACATTGGTGTTAGAAACACAGATGGAACCATTGATTACATTTATTGTCACTATGATGGTTATCCACAGCACAACGGAAAAATTTTAGCTGAGCACTACCAAAACATTAACAAAGTAAGGCAATTACTTGACTTAGGTAGTTTGAGTATTTTATCAGAAGAAATCGGTGAAAAACAAGATTTTAACAATAGAACTACACACAACGAAAAATGGTGTTTAGCCTATGGACGAGACAGAGGTGAATCAGATACAAGTAAACGAACCGCATATTTTAATGACTTACTTAAAGATGACAATGTAGATTATTTGTATGTGTTTGATGGTGATTATTGGGAGTGTTATGACACATATAGCAAAGATTTTATAAATTTATACAAAACACAACCAGTACAAAGTTAGGGAAACCTAGCTTTTTTTCTTATATTTAACTAAATTAAATAAAAGGTTATGAAATTAAAATGTATTAAAGGGTATGCTACAGATGAAAACGTTGTATATCTAGCAGGAGACATTGCTAAAGTAGTTGACACAGAAGAAGGAATGGTCTATTTAGAAGGAATACATGGGTGGTGTGAAGGGGTTGAATTTAATTATATCCCAAAAATCATAGTAAACGATTGGGAATTTTATTCTGCTGAATAAACCAAGTTTTTGTTTGTATATTTACTTAAATAAAAGGTTATGCAAATACTATCACAACTAACAACAACAACTACTATTTACGAAGTAATAGTAGAAGAAAACAGATACACATACAAGGAGTATCTAGATGATAGAGGTAAAATCATCGATTGGGAATTGTTTAACGACAAGGACGAATTGATTTATGATGATGACTTAGCCGAATACATAGCAGAACAAATTTATATGTAATTAAATCAAGGTTATGGCTATAACACTAAATGATTTGAAACAAATCGTTATCAAAAGTGAAGCAGAATGGCTCAATGATTTTCATAGCGATGAAGGTAACGACCCTGTTCCGTATATCAACGGAATGAAAGATGAAGTAAACGAATGTGAATCAATTGAAGATTTGTTGTTATGGTACGAGGCACATGGTTTTAATAGAGAAGGGTCGTATATGTGCATTATTGAAAACTTGATGGTTTACGGCTCTGTTAAATAAAAAATAGCAGAGCTTTTGCAGTACAACACATCAATACAAACATACGTATATACGCTTGGAAACATAATTTTTGTGTGTATATTTAATTCATAAAATTAAAACATATGAAAATCAAAGTAGTAAAAAACGCTTACTATGTGTCCGAGGATTTGAGTGGTATAGGAATGATAGATGAGAAGGAATTTCAGAGTTCTTTTTCTCATTTGTTGGTTGTAGGTGATGTGTGGGAAAAAGATGAAGATGGGGATTTTATTTGTATTGAAGGTGAGTGGAAAGGTGAATGTAATGATGGTTGGTGGGAATATAATGATGTAAAGAAGTATTTTAAGGTAATTAAATAAATAGGTTATGAAAAAAGACATTACTAAATTAAGGGAATTACTCCGAAAAGCATCAGAAATTTGTTCCAACAATTTGGAGGTAGAAAACATTGATTTATATTCAATGATGGAAACATTAGATGAATATGCGGATGAATTGAATGCAATTGAGAATTTTGAAATATACAATGAAGAGTAATATAAACCCAGTAAATCTTTGTATATTCATTTTGTTAAATAATTAAAATAAAGGTTATGGATTATCAAGTAACAGACAAAGTTGTTTACAGAACAATTCATTGGACTATTGAAACGGAAGACGACACATTTTATGTGCAATGTCAGGAGGATGAAATACTAGATTTTTGGTATATGACAAGTGATAATGAGGGTAGTATCAATGTCAAATCGGAGCTAGGACAGAAATTGAAAGAGGTGTGTGAAACGTATGAAGATTTTGATATGGATGGAAATGATATTGATGAATAAATTAAATACAGTATATGGCAATTTATAGCAATGACCATGATCCCAACGATGAGATGTGGGAGAAACAAAATGAACAACACCAACGTAGTTTGTTAACATCGCCAAGCTATAGGGAATGGTGGGAAGCAAATAAAGAACGTATATTGGAAGAAGATGAACTCAGACATAATATGAACATGAAATATCGTGTGGCGGAGAGTACCGATGAATTTTTGGATAATAAAAACGACGAGTAATGAATTTTTTTCTGTTGCGTTTTTTTGTTAATGCGATTAAAGCAGGAAAGAATATAACGTTACGTGGGAACCGTAATGTGGATAAACGTAATGTGGGAAAACGTCGGACGGTGAAACGGGGGAACGATAGAAACGGGTAACGTCCCTACGTGGGAACATACTGGTATAACATTATGGTTGAATATAACGTAGTTACCGCGCCTTCTTTTTATATGACCATAGGCGTGATTGACAAGAGGTAATTGAAGTTTACGCGGGGAACTCAACAAATTAACATAGATTTATGTTATATGTTAAATGTTCCAAATATGGAAGATAGCATATAAGTATATCAAAACATAAACATATCGGTATTTTTTTATGTATGGATATTTGATAATATGTGGAATGAAACAGAGTAATGTGGGTAATGATGTTGTGTTTGTATGCATGAATTCAGCACGACGTCAACAAATCATTTCGAATGTTTTTGTATATCCAGAAATATGTTTTTTGTTGAAAAGTATTTGTTTTGGAATGTTTTTTTGTTAAGGAAAGTTTTGAAACCAAATAAAAACATAGTATATTTAGTTTGTTAATTTGATTAAATAAATAAAAAAAAACAAAAATCAAGGTTATGGAAACAACAGTTCAAACAACCGAAACAAAACAGCGTGGACGTAAGGTAAATCCTAACAGCGCTCGTCAGTTGAAACTTGCAACACGTGCCGCATTGGCAGAACAGGGACTAAGTGTTCAACGTGGACGTAAACCAAATGTTGATTCAGCTCGTCAGCAACGTCTCGCAGCGTTTGCAGAACGAATTGCAAATGGTGAAGTTGTAAAGCGTGGACGCCCAAAGAAACAAGCCACAACAGAAGTGGCTTAATTGTTGGTAATTTAGGGGTTATCAACTAGACCCGGTTCGTTCAAGTGAATGAGCTGGGTCTTTTGTTGTCCCGATATGATTTGGGAAACCAAATTCTTGTTTGTAACTTTAGACCAATTTTATTTTGGGGATAGTGGAAGACGTCTTAAGCAGCCTACCTCTGATCCCTCCACCCATTTCATAGGGCGCCCGTCCAAATGACAATGTAAATGTAAAAAAGATTATTTGGTTTCCAAATTTTATTTTTAGTTTGTAAACACAATTATTTGTTGTATGTTTAATCTGTTAAATTAATTATTTAATAAAAATTAAAAGTTATGACAGTTAAAGAATTAATGGATGTACTAAGTACATTCGACCCACGAACAAATGTATTAGGTGAGTTTGACAGCGACGGCGATGAGTTTATGATTAAAGTCGATGTTAAAAAAGTGTACAAAGGTAATAGTGTAGATGATAGTAATTGGGGTGACGATGGTAGTGAGTACTGTATTATACAGTTGAATTACTAAAATAAATGAGGCGCCTCAAAACGAGGCGCTTCATTTGTAAACATAATTATTTTACATATCTTTATTTTATAAAATTAAAAGTTATGACAATTGAATTAGTTAAAGAGTTTGACAACATAGGTAACATTACCTACTATATTAAAGTAGATGATAAATTCCAGTCAGGTACAGTTAGAACAGTATTAACTGATGCTTTAGATGTTTATGAGTGTGTTAAGGAAAACTATACTAAATCTAGGATAGAAGTATTAATTAAGGAAACATTTTGAAACATAATTTTTTTGTGTATATTTAACTTGTTAATTTGATTAATTAAAAATTAAAAATCAAGGTTATGACAAAACAACAATTATTGGACAAGCTCCAATCATCAGATGAATTAGTAAAGATTGCTTACGTACCAGTAAGTGAAGTAATTAAATGGGTAAATGAGTTGAATGGTGGAGGTATCACTAAAGAGATTATTGATGACGTTGTGGAGGCACTCCAAAACGAATTTAGTAGTTGGGGTACAGATGTAATTAATGATTACGAGTTAGAAATGAATTATCGTGAAGTGGAGTTGACAAGTGTTGAGTTTGATGACAATAAAATTAAACGTGTGGTTGAAGGTGTACTTGGAAATTATTTAGAGGACGAAGAGGGGAACTAAACCCCTCTTCATATCTTTATTTAAATTAAAAGTTATGAGTATAAAAAACATTACCATTGAACAATGGGAACGGCTTGAACAAGAACGACTACAAACACAACTGG
>Ga0181344_1000906_pt1 | contig 11344 bp, 6 predicted proteins | sample Su13VDMLBDD_FD_130098 | JGI IMG/M metagenome (GOLD analysis project Ga0181344, IMG submission 130098) | Freshwater viral communities from Lake Michigan, USA - Su13.VD.MLB.D.D | ecosystem: Environmental > Aquatic > Freshwater > Lake | place: USA: Michigan | collected 2013-07-15
CTACCGGCGGCCTCAGTGCAAATTCAGCAGTGAATGCAGTGGTAGCTGCACTGGGCGGAAACACAGCAGCAGTCAACCAGGCACTTAGGATATTGTCATCACCTACTCCAGTGCCCGGTCAGACAGCAGCCGCAAATATCAGTCTAGCAAATATAATACGAACTGCCACTGGAGTAGATATCAATACCGATGCTGGGTTATTGAACACACTGGCTCAAACTTTAACTTTGGCCGGTGCTGATCCTAATCTAATCAATGCGGCGTTTAGAACGGCCGAAGCGTCTACTACACAAGCACTGACTGATCAATTAAGACAACAGCAAGCATTGCGGGAGCAAAAGCAAAATATCGCCAGGAATGGTGACTGGCGGGTACGACTACGCTTGGCAGAAGGTAGCAACTATCTCTACAATGCCAATGGAGGACAAAATGCCGGTATATTACAGCCCTTGTTTGATACAGGTGGTGTAGTATTTCCCTATACACCAAGCATAGATACCGCATACAAGGCCGATTACGAAGCTTACAATTTGACCCATTCAAACTACAAAGGTTATTTTTATAGGAATAGTTCCGTAGAACCATTGAACATAAAAGCTCAATTCACAGCGCAAGACACTGCGGAAGCCGAGTATCTCTTGGCAGTGATACATTTCTTCCGCAGCGCGACCAAGATGTTTTACGGCCAAGACTCATTGCGTGGCGCGCCACCGCCACTGGTTTTCCTCACAGGCTATGGAGAATATCAGTTTTCAGACCACCCCTGTGTGATTAGTAACTTCAATTATAACCTGCCCTCGGACGTGGACTATATACGAGCCAGGAGTAGTTTTACCAATGGTACTACGTTGTTAACAGCTCGCAATCGCAGCACAGTCAGCAGCAATCCTTTTAGTTATGCATTGAATCGATTGAAATCAGTGGGATTGACTCCGGGTGCCTTGGATCAGAGGATTCCCCCGCCTACATTGGGACAAGACAATCCAACTTATGTGCCTACCAAAATGGAAATTTCAATCACACTATTACCGGTGCAAACAAGATCGCAGGTCAGCAAACAATTTAGCCTCCAGAACTTTGCCAACGGTAACTTACTCAAAGGAGGATTCTGGTAATGGCACAGTACGATTCAACCAGCCCTTATTTTACCACGGGTTACACACAATTTTATCTTGATGTCATGACCAATCGTGTGATACCTAAGAGACCCGACGACATCCAATTTGAAATCAATCAGACCTATCAATATCGACCAGACATGTTGGCATTTGATCTATATCAAAGCGCCACATTATGGTGGGTGTTCTATCAGCGTAATCCCAATACACTGCAAGCACCGCCATTGGATTTTAAAATTGGGACTGTGATTTATTTGCCTAAAATAACCACACTCCAGGAAGCACTAGGGTTCTAATACATGGCCACTCTCTCAGAACTGCAGAGGGCGCTGGAGTTAGCCCAATTTGAGCTACAGAATTTAAATGCCCAGTCCCAGACGCTTGCTCAAGAATATTATCAGGCCGGGAGTCCTACATCTGGACCTATATACGATAAAGTAGTAGCAAATTCACTAGCACGTAGAGAAGTGGCCTTCCGCATCGAAGAACTTATCGCACAAATATCGCAACTCAATGCTGGTGGAACCAGCGCCGGCAACATAGTACAGAATGATGATCAGGCCACGGTAGATAATGCTCGGACCCAGGCACCTAACTCTCCGCCTGAGCTGTTGGAAAATGGCCGAGTGAAACCACCACCGGACACTACCTCCGGAAGCAATGCCATAACTTTTGTGCCTGACGCTCAAGATTTTGGCACCGACGGACAACTAAGACCAGGAATTATCACACAAGGTACTCCGGCACAAATCGCAGGAACGAATTCCACAGGGCCGATTAGATTAGATCCAACACTGGACGGTCGCGATGGACCTGCAGATGCTGTGCCTGGCGGCAATCCAGGTGTAGTTGCCAGTAACGAAGACGTTGGCCGGGCCACTGCCACCCGCGCTGAAATAGATGCCATTTTCCAGGATGAAAAAATAGTACCATTGGCCAATGTGCTAGATCAATATTCCAGTTATACCTATGTGGCATCGGTATATTTACAGACCGTGGAAGCGGTAGGTCGTATGGTGCGTACAGGAAAGAAAGATATATCAGGCAGTCAATTGCTGTTCCAAAGCGGAGGAGCCCCAGTAGGAGGTCGTAATCCCTATTTCAGCAATGACTATTACATCGAAAATATAACATTGGATTCAAGAATCGCGGGCAAGGGATCTGGATGGAGCCACAATGTTCAAAACGCCAGGATCACAATAGTTGAACCCAATGGTATAAGTTTTCTAGACAATCTTGCCGCAGCGGTAAACTCTTTCTTAGGCCCGATCAATCAAGGTGTAGCCAAAGGTAAAGAACGAAATTATCAAGCAGAAAATTATCTCTTAGTGATCAAATTTTATGGTTACGACCAAAATGGAAATCTTGTGCGCGGCGGCGTTTCTAATCCTGACGGGTCCAGCGATCCCAATGCGTTTGTGGAAAAATGGTATCCTTTGCGCATCAACAATATTAAATTCAAGGTCAGCAGTAAATTAGTGGAGTACAATATTGAAGCCACGGTTTCGCAATACGACATTGCGTCTGGCACCGCTTATGCCACTATACCTTATAATGTTGAACTTGGAGGAAAGTCAGTTCGAGAAATGTTGGCTGGATCGGCTGATGTATATACGTCTTCGGTGGATCAAATAACGCAGGCCCAGCAGGCCCGAGACAATTTTTCTGCCACGGATCCAAGACGCACTGATATAAAAACCGTGTTGTCTGCTCCTCAAAACGCATTATCGGCACCATCTAATTCCCAAACTCTACGTCAGGGACTCATGGAAGCGATGAATCAATATGAATTGGAATTTGTTCGCAAAGGCGAAAAAGAATATCCCAACATATACGCAGTGGAATTCCCCAATGGCAGTTCTATCATTGCTGATGCCAAGGTGTCTCATGGCTCTCCCATTGCCTTGGTCACGGCTAGTACTTGTATGCCAACTTCGACCAAACCCACAGATCAAATTGATTCTAAGCGTCAATCCATGGATATCAAGTCACGAAATCAAGCCATCACTGCGGGACAACAGTTGGTATCGGTAATAGATCAGATCGTCCGTAACAGCAGTTACATACTGGAACAAGCCACATTTCTTCCCAACGAAAAAACAGGAGCGTTAGAACCAAATGGTACCCCAGGAAAAAATTTAGCTTGGTTCAAGACATCTTTCTCAGTGGTACCTTACGCAATGGATAGCAAACGCAACGACTATGCATATAAGATCACATATACTATAACTCCTTATAGAATTAATAATGCACCTAAGCCTTGGTTCACACCGCCGGGATTTAAAGGCGTGCATAAAAGATATGATTATTGGTTTACCGGACAAAATACAGCAGTGCTAAGTTATGAAGAAGAATACAAAAGCCAATACAGTTTAATTCTCAGCGGCGGATATAACAACGCACTAGCCGTAGATACATCTAATGCCAACGACCTTCAGAGGTATATGCCAGCGCCTAGGAGTAACGAAAGTAGCCAACAAGCCAGAGGTATTGTGAATGAAGTATCGGCTAACCTAGCAGATTATTTGTATAACCCCACTGATCTTGGCAACACTAATATGACTATCGTAGGAGATCCTGCTTGGCTACAGCAGGGTGAAGCTTTTTTTGGGGGGTACACCGTTGGCAAAGACATATTTCAGGGACAGAATTTTTTCTCCAGTGCTTTCCTGCCAGACGGAACAATAAATTTTGAATCGCAAGAAATTTTATTTGAAATAGCCTTTAACAAGCCAGTGGATTATAACCTTAACACAGGGTTACTAGATCCGGGACAAAATAATTACAATGCCGACCGCGGCAATGATAAACCTGGACTAGCAGTTCAAAGTCGCATATATAGCGCTCGCCGGGTGATCAGTGAATTTAACAAAGGTAAGTTTACCCAAAAACTTCAAGGACAACTTAGAAGATTCCCGCAGTCACAGGCACTGAGTGATGCGTACAAAGCAGCCGAACAGGCACGGCAAAATACTGTTTCTGGTACCGGAATAAGAACTACCACATTGTTGCCAGGCGCCATTGGACCCATATTGTCATCTCCTCCAACCCCGCCAAATCTTCCAACCAGTATTCCCCAGGCGGTCACAGGCCTGTTGAACGCTGCCACAAATGTGCTAGGCGGTACCTTGTCAAAAGTCATAAATCAAACCACTGTGCCGCCAACTTCTTCGGGCCAACCTGTAGGTACAGTAAATAACACTGAGATAGATTCTACCACTGGCCAACCTATCTCGGCCAATGAACGTCTGGTTGGATTAGATTCTACAGTACAAGGAAATTCTCAGACAGCAGCGCCCGGCGATGACAGTGGTGTTGAAGAAAGTATTTCAAACTATTCTGTGGATTACAATACCTTTGACACATAAAATTATGATCGTATAACACATGTCAGAAAATATACAACGAAGCCGAGGCAAACCACAAAACTACAAATTTGATCGTGGTGGTATGTCTGCGGAAATGGGGCCATATATCGGCGTAGTGGTCAACAATGTCGACAACACACGCAGTGGTCGATTACAGGTGTATATCGCTGAATTTGGAGCCACCGCCCCCAATGGCAAACCCAATCTCACTGATCCTAGCCTGTGGCGCACAGTCAGTTATTGCCCCCCATTTTATGGATCAACCCCGCAATTGGGCACCAGCACAGGATCGGGCACCTATCCAGGCAATCCAAACAGTTATGGTATGTGGTTTACCCCACCTGACCTTGGGGTCAAAGTTATTTGTTTTTTCGTAGCAGGAGACCCTAGCCAGGGATATTATCTAGGATGTGTGCCTGAACAAAGTATGAATCATATGATTCCGGCCATTGGGTCCAGCAGCAAATTTACATTTGCCAATGCTGCTCAACAGAGATTGTTAGCCGGAAGCAACTTGCTGCCCGTGACAGAAATCAATGGTCTCAATCCCAATGTTTCTGCTAACCCAAGATTCTGGGAACAAGCCAAACCTATACAAAGTCAAGTGGCCAGGATCCTTTATCAGCAAGGACTTATCAATGATCCGGTACGCGGCAGCATTCGCAGCAATAGTCAACGAGAAAGTCCTAGTTCAGTGTATGGTATCAGCACACCAGGAAAACCAATTTATCAAAGCGGTATAGACCCCAAGGTATTAAAAAGTAAATTAGATGCAGGCCTCACAGTGTCCAACCAGGATGTTGCTGTGATTGGTCGTCAAGGCGGCCATACTTTCGTGATGGATGATGGTGATGTGGGAGGTACCGACGCATTGATCCGTATCCGCACTGCCAAAGGTCATCAGATCACTATGAGTGACGATGGAGACTGTTTCTATATCACTCATGCCAATGGTCAGACCTGGATTGAGTTAGGCAAACAAGGAACCGTGGATATATTCAGTACTAACTCGGTGAATGTAAGGACGCAGGGCGTACTTAATTTGCATGCTGACAAAGGAATCAACATGTACTCGGGTGGTCCTATCAGGATGAAAAGCAAAAGTAGTGTGGCCTTCGAAGCCACCACCAGCATGTCAATGATTGGACAGCAAAAATTAACCATGTATTCCAAAGGTAGCCTTGGATTAAAAACAGATTCAAGGATGGCTTTTGAAAGCAAGGTAGGTAGTTGGAATGCTGGTTCTAGTTTGACCTTAAAGGCCGGCGTGATCAATTTAAATGGTGGATCAACCATACCTGTAGTGACACCCAATGTGCAAACGGGATTCCAACTTCCAGACACTGTGTTAACAGCTTCTCAAGGCTGGGTGTCTAGGCCAAAATTGTTGACCACCATCGTGACCAGAGCCCCCACACATGAACCATATGCGTATCACAATCAAGGAGTAAGTGCAATCACGGATCTTGATACCACTGAAGCCACCGGAAACGCAACGTCCGCTGTCAGATCAGCCACAAGCACTGTGAATTCATTGGCCACTAAAGCAGTCACACTAGCAGAAAAAGTATCCACCACAGTGATCAATAATCCCATATCGGATGCTAATTTCTTAGCCGAATTACCGGCTCTAACTTCTATACCGGTGCTTTTCGTATGATAACTCCACAACAAGTCACAGCACTCACTGCACAAGCCGCTAGGGCTGCCACATATCCGGCCTACGATGTTGATGGAAATCTATTAGAGGGATGGCAACTTAACTTGCTGGGTGACCCTGTCTACGTCGGCACCGAATTAGGAACCAGGGGCATTGGAATTTATGGGCAGAGTGTTTCTAGTTTGGTGTTGACCGGATATATCAAACCGGCTTCCTTGTCATTGATCACGAGTCCTGCGTTGGTTTCGATCGTACTAGATAGTCCGGGTGTATGGACTGGACTCAATGGGGTCAATGGTCTATTAGAATATCTCAGCAGTGCTGATCTGCAGAACACAGCGCAGATACAATTAATGATAGGTGCCTACGAAGGCTTGCTCCAAGCAGGAGTATTTTTTGGCGACGAATCTGCAAAACTACAAGCCACGTTTGTGCAACCAGCAGCACGTTATGGTGTAGATTTAGTTATAAAATGGATCAACGGACAGGTTGACAGCAATACTGCGTCGGTATTGACGGAATACGCTCGCCAAGCACAATATGCCATAGATTTCATGGAATCAAATAGTTCGGCAAAACTCACGATTCCTGAAATTCCAGGCTACTCGGATACTACCATAAGACAGGATCTAGATCAAGCGGTCACTGATATAGCAGCCAACGATAAGATACCTAATTTGAATTTTGGTGGCGCGCCCGCAGTCGCGGTTGTTGTTCCTGTCGTGTCCGACGAAGATGGTAAGTTCCGGTTTGCCCCAGGTAATCCCGAGGCTTAAATACATTCACTATGCCTGCATTCATTGGATTCAACACACAAAATCAATATAAAAAATTCACGCTGACCGATGGACCATTGGTCAAACGAGATCTATTAAACGCATTTAATATCCGTCAAGGACAACTACCGGGGCGCCCGCAAGTTGGTACATCTTTATGGGATAATCTATTTGAAAATCAAGACTCGGTAACAGAACAATCTATACTCAGTGAAATACAGCGTGTAGCCGGCGGAGATCCCAGGTTGCAGATAGGAGATATACAACTATTTTCGCAACAAAATGGTATGCTGATACAACTTGAAATCATTATATTGCCCAGCACTGACGCAGAACGATTGAGCATATTTTTTGATCAGCAAAGTCGCAATGCCAGCTATGTATAACTGAGCCGTTTTTTGGTTCCATAAATACAAGAACAACGGAAGACCATGGCCACTACTACAAGACAAACTGTTATATTCGGGGTTGAAGATTGGAAAAGAATCTATCAAACCTATCGCGAAGCTGATTTCCAGAGTTACGACTTTGAAACACTACGCAAGAGTTTTGTGGACTATCTGCGCCTGTATTATCCCGAAACATTCAATGATTACATCGAGAGTTCGGAATTTATTGCCCTACTAGATGTGATGGCATTCATGGGCCAGTCATTGGCCTTCCGCACGGATTTAAATACCAGAGAAAACTATCTCGACACAGCAGAGCGTCGTGACTCAGTGGTACGTCTTGCCAATCTTGTGAGTTACACTCCCAAGCGCAACATCGCAGCGTCTGGATATCTCAAAGTATTCAGTGTGACCACCACAGAAAACGTCACAGATTTCAATGGAATCAATCTATCCAATGTCACAGTGAACTGGGCCGATCCTACCAATTTCAACTGGCAAGAGCAATTCACAGCCATTATCAATGCCTCATTGGTCAATAGCCAAAGGATCGGACGTCCGGGAAATCGTGCCACTATACTTGGTGTAGATACCAATGAATACAGCATTAATTTGGTTCCTGGATACTTGCCTGTGATACCTTACACAGCCACTGTTGATGGTATCAGTATGCCTTTTGAAGCTGTAAATTCCAGCATCGCCGGAAAAAATTACATATACGAACCTAGTCCCAGACCCAATGGTATTTTTAATATACAATTCCGCAACGATCAATTGGGATTCAACAGCGCCAACACAGGATATTTCTTTTACTTTAAACAGGGCGTGTTGCAAAATCAAGATTTTAATCTAGCAGATCGTGTGAGCAATCGTTCTGTGAATATCAACATTGAAGGCGTCAACAACGATGATCGTTGGTTGTATCAGTTAGACAACGTAGGTAGTATCGCAACTGAATGGCAGTATGTAGAAAGCGTGTACGCAGCCGCTGCGGAAAAAGCTGCCACCATTGGTCTCAGAGATGTATTCAGTGTTGCCAGCAGGACCAATGATCAAATAACATTAAATTTTGGTGACGGAGTATTCAGTGCCATACCAGTGGGACAGTTCAGATGCTATGTAAGAGCCAGCAACGGATTGCAGTATATCATTAACCCAGAAGAAATGCAGTCTGTGGCGATTCCTATCAGTTATGTCAGCCGCACAGGTCAGTTAGAAACTATAACATTCAATTGTGGCATCACCACTCCGGTCAGCAATGCACAGCCAAGAGAAAGCATCGACGACATCAAGCAACGTGCGCCTGCCCGCTACTATACTCAAAACAGGATGGTCAACGGAGAAGATTATAATAACTTTCCGTTTACTGCTTATAATTCTATCATCAAGAGCAAAGCGTTAAACAGAGCCAGCATTGGAACTAGTCGATACCTTGAGTTGGTCGACAACACAGGAAAATATGCCAGCACAAATACCTTTGGCAGTGATGGTGCATTGTATGAAAACTATAGTTTGCCTACATTTGCATTCACTTGGACTACCACCAATGAAATCGCAGATACCATTGCCAATCAAGCACAACCATTGCTAGTAGATAGTCAAGCACAGCAGTTCTATTATGCCAAGTATCCAAGACCAAATCTATTGGTGGTCAACTGTGCTTGGAATCTCAGCACCAGTCTGGCCAATACTACCACAGGATATTTTAAAGGGATCAATAGTGGAGCACCATTGCCTATTGGGCCATATACCAGCGACAATAAAAAATACATACAGGTAGGTTCGTTGGTTAAATTTGTTCCACCTGCTGGATATTATTTTGATAACAACAATCGACTCAAAGCAGGAACTCCCACTCGGCCTGATGAAAAACTAGTGATATGGGCCAGTCCTGTGAGAGTGATCACCGATGGAACTGCCCAGGGATTAGGTAATCTACCCAATGGTGAAGGTCCGGTTACCCTAAACAATTATGTACCTACCAATGCTATCGCGGCCCAGGTGATTCCAATTTTTGTCACTGATTGGCCAACATCTTTTGAAACTCAGATGGCTGAACAAATTCGTTTATACAGAAACTTTGGTATAGGTTATGATAGTCTAGGCAGTGTCACAGGAACAGCTGGCACCTGGTATTTGATTACCAGTACCAACTTAGCACCAGCAACCACACCTTGGAGTGAAACCAATGCAGGTAGTAATGCCGGTGTAAACAGTGATTCAAGTTGGTTCATGTCTTTTAATACTGATGGCAGTACCTATACTTTGACTAGCCGTGCATTGGATTATTTCTTTGGAAGTGTATTACAAACTCGCTTCTTCTTCTACGGAGATCAGCAGATATATGACAGCAGGACCGGTACGGTTATCAGAGACTTTATCAATGTACTAAAGACCAATAGCCAACCAGATTCTGCATTGCCATTGGCCGGGGACACACGCCTGCGTATTACCGGACAACCTATTCAAAGTGATGGCTTAGTTGATGACTTCCAAGTACTTGTGTCATTCAATGATGCAGATGCTGATGGTACACCAGACAATCCAGATTTCTTCAACGACATCGTAGCTCCTGATGTTAATTCCAATCTCAAACTGGTATTTTTACAGCAAACAGTAGATTTTGATAATCTACAAAGATACCTATTGGTGGAGCAAGGTATAGTGAATTCAGACTATGGCACCCTCAATGACATTGAATTGGTCAAGGGAGAATATGTAGCAGGACAAATATTCTATGCCTATACCAGCGAAATATTTTACACATTAGAAATTGATCCAGTGACCGGCACACGAAATCTTGTGGTCAATGATTCATTTATTGCCAGGGTAGGTCGACAGGATCTATATTTCCAATATCGTCACAACAGTCCTCTGACCAGTAGGATCGATCCAGGTACTACCAACATCATTGATGTATATCTGGTTACCCAAGAATATTATACAGCATATACTAACTATATCAGGGATACCACTGGCACAGTGCCTGAACCAAGTCTTCCCACTATAGAACAACTCAGTGTAGCATATTCAGGACTCCAAGATTACAAGATGATCAGTGATACTATGATTTTGAATTCAGTGACTTTCCAACCTTTGTTTGGTGAGAAGGCCCCTGAAGAACTCAGAGCCACTATCAAGGTAATCAAGGCTGCAAATAGCACAGCCAGCGTCAGCGAGATCAAAAATCTAGTGGTCACAAATATGAACAATTATTTCAATATTGACGCTTGGGATTTTGGAGATACATTTTATTTCTCGGAACTAGCCGGATACCTCCACGCCGAAATGGCCGGGGTGATTAGTTCCGTTGTTCTAGTACCATTGAATCCTCAGAAAAGTTTTGGTGATCTATATGAAATACGATCAGCACCAAATCAAATATTTGTCAATGCAGCCAATGTTAATAATATTGAAGTTATTGAAGCATTGACCAGCACTAACATCCGTACTGCCCCTGGAAGTGGAGTGATTTAATATGGCACGAGTGCGCACGGTAGAGTTCCTACCAGAAATATTCCAAACCTCTACGAACCAACAATTCCTCGGAGCCACGCTAGACCAACTGGTACAAGAACCTTCAACAAAGAAAATACAAGGATTTGTGGGCCGTCGTGTGGGACCTGGAGTAAACGCCAATGACAAATATGTCACAGAATCTTCAGCGCAGAGACAAGATTATCAGCTTGAACCAGGTGTTATCGTCATTGAACCTGATACTAACACTGTCAAGGATTCAATCACTTACCCAGGCATCATTGACGCTCTGGACCTTCAAGGAGCCATAACCAATCATGCCGACAAATTATACACCAGTGAATACTATACCTGGGACCCATTTGTTGACTTTGACAAGTTTGTAAACTTTAGCCAATACTACTGGTTACCTGGCGGTCCGGATTCGGTCAATGTATTTGCTGAATCAGTACCAACCACTGGTAATTTTGTTGTCACAAGAGAAAATGGTGTTTACACATTCAGTGGTGTAGCCGGCAATAATCCTAGACTCACTCTGGTCCGCCAAGGAAATTAC
>Ga0181344_1000907_pt1 | contig 11341 bp, 13 predicted proteins | sample Su13VDMLBDD_FD_130098 | JGI IMG/M metagenome (GOLD analysis project Ga0181344, IMG submission 130098) | Freshwater viral communities from Lake Michigan, USA - Su13.VD.MLB.D.D | ecosystem: Environmental > Aquatic > Freshwater > Lake | place: USA: Michigan | collected 2013-07-15
CAAGAGCAAATCTTCAGTTGGCTACCCGGCTTTGCAAGCCGCTCTCTTGGCCCCTCCGGCGACTTTGTTGGCGACCGTCCCGTTCTCATGGATGATGCAACTTATTTCGTCGATACTTCAACCGGCATTTCCTACGGCATCAAGCTGATCAACCAGCAGCAGTACGATGGCATCGCGGTCAAAAGCGTAACCAGTACTTTTCCACAGGTAATGTGGGTCCACACTAATTTTCCTAACGTCGATATGTACGTCTACCCGGTACCCACCAAGGTGCTGGAATGGCATTTCATATCGGCAGCGCAACTGACGCAACCCGCCACCATCGCGACGCCGCTGTACTTTCCGCCGGGCTATCTGCGGGCGTTCCGGTACAATCTGGCTTGCGAACTGGCCCCTGAGTTTGGCGTGGAGCCATCGCCCACGGTCAGCCGAATCGCAATGTATTCCAAACGCAATCTGAAGCGCATCAACAACCCCGACGACATCATGTCGATCCCCTACGCCATCGTCAGCACTCGCCAGCGGTTTAACATCTTCGCCGGAAACTTCTGATGAAAACCCCGATTCTTGGTTCCGCGTATGTGGCCCGCAGCGTCAACGCTGCGGACAACCGCATGATCAATCTGTTTCCAGAGGTCGTTCCCGAGGGCGGCAAAGAAGCCGCGTTCCTTCAACGCGCACCAGGTCTGAACTATCTGGCGTCCTTGGGCGCGGGGCCTGTGCGCGGGCTCTGGCAGTTTGGCGCTTACGGCTACGCCGTGTCGGGCACCACGCTATACAAGATCGACAGCGACTTTAACGCTGTTGCCAAAGGCACCGTCACGGGCACCGGCCAAGTGTCTATGGTGGACAACGGCACTCAAATGTTTATCGCGGCAGGCGCTACCGGCTACATCTACAACGCCGGTACGGACGTGTTCGCGCAGATCACGGACGTTGACTTTGCGGGCGCGGTGACGGTCGGGTTTATCGACGGGTACTTCGTCTACAATCAACCAAACAGCCAGAAGTTCTGGGTCACATCGCTGTACGACGGTACGTCCGTTGACCCGCTGGACTTTGCCAGCGCCGAAGGCTCGCCCGACAATCTGGTGTCGCTAATCGTGGACCACCGCGAAGTCTGGCTGTTCGGGCAAAACTCCACCGAAGTTTGGTACGACGCCGGTTTGCCTGACTTTCCGCTGTCGCGCATCCAAGGCGCGTTTATCGAAATCGGTTGCGCTGCGCCGTTCTCCGTCGCCAAGCTCGACAACGGTGTGTTCTGGCTCAGTTCAGATGCTCGCGGGCGCGGTATGGTGTTTCGGTCCAACGGCTACGCTGGCGTCCGCATTTCCACGCACTCTGTCGAATGGCAGATCCAGCAGTATGCTGATATCACGGACGCGGTGGCGTACACCTATCAGCAGGACGGCCATTCATTTTATGTGCTGAACTTCCCCAGCGCCGACATCACTTGGGTCTACGACGTGGCTACCCAAGCGTGGCACCAACGCGCTGGCTGGTTGAACAACCAGTACACCCGGCATCGCGGCAACTGCCAGATGGCGTTCAACGGCCAGATCGTCATTGGCGATTACCTGACCGGCGACATCTACGCTTACGACCCAACGGTTTACACCGAAGCAGGCGCAGTTCAAAAATGGCTCCGTTCGTGGCGCGCGTTACCCACCGGCACCAACAACCTGCGCCGCACAACGCAGCACAGCCTGCAACTTGACTGCGAGTCAGGCGTGGGCTTGGACGGCGCGGTACCCGCCACTACGACCTATCTTAGCAGCATTTCATCTGACGCCGTGTCTGCGGGCGCAATTAGCGGTGAAACGGAAGAGACCACTCGCGGCGTTATCGTGCAGGGGTCTGACCCGCAGGTCATGCTGCGCTGGTCGGACGATGGCGGGCATACATGGTCCAACGAGCATTGGCGTTCGATGGGCAAGATCGGCGAGACCGGGCGGCGCGTCTTGTGGCGCAGGCTTGGCATGACCGTGAAGCTTCGCGACCGCGTGTACGAGGTGTCAGGGACTGACCCGGTCAAAATCGCCATCATGGGTGCGGAACTGATCGTGAGCCCCACCAATGCCTGATAACGTCACGCAGATCCCAGCTCCGCGCGTCCCGATTTGGGACGCAATGACAAACTATGTCCCGCGCGGGTGGTATCGGTTTTTCTATAACCTTTACGCCATTCTTGGTAGCGGGTCGCTTCGCAGCGGATCGTTCTACGACACCACCACGCAAACCGCCGCCGCTATCAACACGGCTTATGCTATCACGTTCGATAACACCAGCTTGACTCAAGGCGTCAGCATTGGAACGCCGACCTCGCGGGTCTACGTAAACCGCACGGGCTCTTACAATATCCAGTTTTCGCTGCAATTGGTCAGCACCAACGCCGCGTCTAAAGACGTGTACATCTGGGCGGACGTAAACGGAACATCAGTGCCTGAGAGCGCCACCAAACTGACCATGTCTGGCTCTAGTAACGCTTACGTAGCAGCGTGGAACTTTGTTATCCGCATGAGCGCAGGTGACTATTTTCGGCTGATGTGGTCTACTTCTGACACAAACGTGCAGATAGCCCGCATAGCGGCGTCTGCGCCTGTACCGGCCATCCCATCGGTTATCTTGACCGTAGCTTCGAATATAGGTGAATAATGGCTGTTCTCACCCCTACCCCTAAAACAGCTTTCGTTGACGCGGCGGGCGAGCCTTTGGTTGGCGGTAAACTGTACACCTACATCGCCGGTACAACCACGTTGCAGGCCACCTACACGGACTCGACGGCGGGAGCCGCCAACACCAACCCGATTATCTTGGACTCGCGCGGCGAGGCCGACGTTTGGTTGGGCGGCGCTATTTACAAGTTTGTACTGAGAGACGCCGACGATGCGTTGATCTGGACGGTCGATAACATTTCGGCCCCCACTGCGGCGGTGTCGCCCGTGTTGTCCGGTAACGTCACCATTGACTCCAACACGCCGTCTCCGGCGCTTCAAATTACCCAGACCGGCACGGGCGCGGCGCTTAGAGTGCAGGACTCCGCTGACCCTGACGTGACGCCGTTCATCGTTGACAATTCCGGCAACGTCGGCATCGGCACGGCTACGCCGTCGTCGGCGCTTGAGATTGCGTCGCCTGGCGTCTTTACCGGCGCGTGGGCGTACTTGCCCACGGGCACCGCAATGCTGTTCGCGCAGACTTCCGCGCCTACCGGTTGGACCAAGTCTACCACGCACGACAACAAGGCGCTGCGCGTGGTGTCTGGCGCGGCCAGCAGCGGCGGGTCCGTAGCGTTTACGACTGCATTCGCCTCGCAGGCCGTGGCAGGCACTGTAGGTGATACGACCCTTACCATCGCGCAGATCCCATCCCATACCCATACCTATGTAAACGGTACGACATCTGCTTACAGGCCGGACGGCAATACAGGGCCTGACGCCTATTTTGGTGCTTTGGGCACAACTAACGCAACAGGCGGCGGCGGTTCGCACACCCACACGTTTACAGGCACTGCGATTAATCTTGCGGTGCAGTACGTCGATGTCATCATCGCGACCAAGGACTGACGATGCAGCTCAAGAACGGATCATTTTGCCCGCTGATCAAAAAAGAGTGCGTCCAGCTCCAGTGCGCTTGGTTCACGCAGTTGCGGGGGACGCACCCGCAGACCGGCGCAGAAATTGACGAGTGGATGTGCGCCATCTCGGCCATGCCCATGCTCCAGATCGAAGTTGCCAAGGAGGCGCGGCAGGGCGCTGCGGCGACCGAGAGCTTCCGAAACGAGATGGTGCGGGCGCAGGCCGAGGTGCTGCCGTCGTTCGTCAAGCAACTGTCGTAGGGGGCGCGATGGCGACGCGATTGGTAGACGACCGAGACACGGCGCTGAAAGTTGGTTTTCAGGCTACGGATTGGTCGATACCGATTTCGTACACGGATTACACGGACGTTTTGCAAACATGGGAAGTTAAGGCTATAGTCCGTAACGATACTTGTATTGGTGCGGCGTACTTCAGAGACGGCGAAGTTCATGTGTCGGTCTTGCCGGAATGGCGGCGGCGATGGGCGACGCGGGGGGTACTGGCGGAACTGTTCGCGCATGAGAACGCCCACACGCGGATCATGCCTGGGCATGAGTATATGTATGGTATCTTCGACCGCCTTGGGTTTAAGGCCCGCGATGACGGCGCGCTGGTGAAAGGCAACTGATATGGGTATCGAAACTGCCATCTTAGGGTCTGCCGTTCTTGGCGCAGGATCTAGCTTGCTCGGCTCCAGCAAAGCCGCAAGCGCGCAAGAGGCTGCTGCCGAACGAAGCGCCGCCGCCCAGCGTGAGGCTGCGGACAAGAGCATCGCCGCCCAGCGTGAGATGTTTGACATCGGTCGGGCGGACCTCGCGCCGTACCGTCAGGGCGGCACAACCGCCCAGAACCAACTTATGACGTTGCTAGGCATCGGCGGCGATACGACCGCGCAAGGCTATGGCAAGTACGCCCGCGACTTCGGCATGTCGGACTTCACGACTGACCCAGGCTACCAGTTTCGTCTTGAGCAGGGTATGCGGGCGCTGAACGCCAGTGCCGCCGCCAAGGGCATGGGCATGTCGGGCGCAAACATCAAAGGTGCTACCGAGTACGGCCAGAACCTTGGATCGCAGGAATACCAGAACGCCTTCAACCGTTATCAGACTAACCGGACAGCGCAGCTTGCGCCGTTGCAGAGCCTGTACGCAGGCGGTCAAGCGGCGGCTGCCGGATCTGCGGCGCAGGCCGGGGCGCTGGGGTCGAACTTGGGCCAGACTTACACAGGTCTTGGTCAGGGGCTGGGGCAAGCGGCGGTTGCTGGCGGCAACGCGCAGGCGTCGGGCTATTTGAACCAAGCGAACGCGGTGACGAACGCGCTCAATCAGGGCATGAGTTCGTACATGCAGGGTCAGTATCTGAACCGTTTGGGCGGCGGAATGCCGTCAGCCCCTATGTATGGCGGCACCGGCCTCTATTAAGGACACGACGATGGTTGACTACAACGCCGCGCTTCCGCAACTCGCCCAGTTCCAAGCCCCGAATGTGCTGGCTATGGCCCAACAGGCCAACCAGATGCAGGCGGCTAACATGCTCATGCAACAGCGGGCGCAGGAACTTCAGAAAGAAAACGCATTGCGAGCTGCGGGCGCTAGGTTCGGCGTCAACACGCCGGAATTTGCCGCTGCGGCAGGCAACATTGATTACGAAGCTGGCTTGAAGGCGTACAATTATCAAAGTCAAATTGAGAACCAGCGGCGTCAAGCGGCAGGTGAATTGCGTCGTACTAGATTGGCGGAAATTCAGTCTGACGAAAAGTTGATGGATCTTGCATCCAAGCATGGCGAAGAGTTTAAAAACGGTGTGCGGATGATAGAAGGGTTTCCTGAGCAAGAGCGCCCGGCGGCGTGGGGTCGGTTGATCTCCGCGCTACCTGAAAAAATGAGATCGGTTTTTCCCTCCGCATATTCTCCTGACGCTGCGCGTCTTGCCATGTCAACAACATCGGAAATTCTTTCGGCGGCTAAACCCAAGGAATCACAATATCTAATGGGGCCTGCTGGGCCTATCGCCATCGACAAGAACACCGGCACATACAGCGTCGTTCCTGAAGGCGGCGCTGCGCCTGTTGCACCTGCCGCCGCCGCGCCTGCGGCTGCACCTGCGCCTGTTGCTGCTGCTGCCGCGCCCGTCGCTGCTGCGGGCGTACCTGCGGCGGTTGCGATGCAGCCTGCGGCGGCAAACGGCGGGTATCTGGCTGGTCTGGACCGCGCGGAAGGACGCGGTAAGAATCCGATGTCGTCCGCGCAGGGTAAGTATCAGTTCATCGACAGCACGTTTGTAAACACCGCCAAGAAAGTGTTTCCTGAACTGGCGGATAAGTCGGCCAAGGAAGTCTTGGCGCTGCGCGGCACCAAACTGCAAGATGGTTCGCAGATTGAAGACGCGTTGGAGCAGCGGTTCCGCGCGGACAATATCGCGTCGCTGGCCAGCGCGGGTATCCAACCCACGCCCGGCAACACTTATCTGGCGCACTTCCTTGGCGCTGGCGGGGCTCGCAGCGTCTTGGGCGCAGACCCCAGCACACCCGTGTCGTCGCTCCTTAGCGCTGATGCTATCGCCGCCAACAAATCTGTGCTGGAAGGCAAGACCGCTGGTGAGGTGGCTGCTTGGGCGGCCAACAAGTTTGGCAACCAACCCGGCTTGGCTGCGTCCATGACGGCGGCTAATGCTCATATGGGCGGCGCTCCGGCTGGGTTTGTGCCTGCGGGTGCTGCGCCCATGTCGCCCGGCGCACCTACGGTCAACAACGCGCTGATGATGGGCTTGCCCGGCGCTGCCGCTCCGGCCCCGCAGAATGCGATGCTGGCGTTGCAGCCGCAGATAGCAGGCGCTCTGACGCCGCCTGCCGCTGCTGCGCCCGCCGCTGCTGCTGCGCCCGCGCAACCGCCGTTGACGGGTCTGGCGCGAGAGCGCGCGACAATAACGCAGGAAAAATTAGCGGCGGCAGGCGCGGAACAGACGCAAAGGCTTGAGATTGACAAGCGGTTTAGCGAAGCACAACGCGCGCAAGCTCGTCAAGAGTTTGACAAGACGCTCGCCAACATCATCGCGCAATACAAGGATCTTGGCGCGAAAGGCATGTTGGTCAAGTCCGGCGAAACCACATTAGTTAACCGCGCTAAAGCCGCTGCGGCCACCGCCGCTCCAGGGCTCACGACGGTGCTTTCGCCAGAGCGCGGCGAAGCGGTGGCTACACTTACCAACATGCGTCAGACAATGTTGTCCGCGCTCATGGGCGCGACCGGCATGTCGGCGAAGAATATCGACTCCAACGCGGAAATGCGCGCGTATCTCAATTCGCTGTCCAACCCCGGTCAACCCGTCAAGACGATTGTTGATACGCTCAATAACCTAAGCGAACGGTTTGGCACGAACATGAAATTGAAAGAAACGGATCTTACCGGCGGAAAACCGCAAAATCCGTCTTCTAGTAAAGCTGGCCCCAATGTCGATGATCTCTTGAAGAAGTACGAATAGACATGGCGACACTTGAACAGCTTGAAGCGGCGCTTCGCAAGGCTGATGCGGCGGGGAACGCCGACGACGCCAGAGTTTTTGCGTCTGAAATTCGTCGTATGCGCGGGAGCGGCGAAGGGATGCCTTCAGGCCGTGAAGCGCAACCCGAAACTTCCGCGCCGTCGTCTGTAGCCAGCACGGTAAAAACAACGGCAGGCGCTGCGCTTCCATACGCTACCGCTGCGACTGCTGGTGCGGCTTTAGGCGCGCTGGGCGGTCCTGCCGCGCCGGTTACGGTGCCTGCTGGTGCTATGGCAGGCATGGGCGCGTTGGCGCTGACAGACCTTGCGTCAGGGCTCTATAACGTAGCGGCTACGCCGTTCGGAGCTAGACCCATACCGTCAGGTTCCGAGGCTATGCGTAACATGTACGCCAAAGCCGGAATGTACCAAGAGCCAACAACATCTGCTGAACGGCTTCAAGCCGCCGCAACCGAAGGCGCGCTTGGCGGCATCGGCGGCGTTGGAGCGGCGCGTACCATCGCTGCAAATGCGTTGCGGCCTGGCGTCCAGCGCGTCGCTAACTGGTTTGCCCAACAACCGACATCGCAAGCGTTTGGCGGTGCAGGCGCTGCCGCCACGCCTGTCGCCATGCGCGAGTCCGGCGTTGAAGACCCCTACGCGCTCGCGGCAGGCAGTCTGGCTGGCGGCATCGCCAGCGGTAAGGCTGGCCCGGCGCTGTTGGAAAAGGGTGTCCGCGCTGCCGAAGGCGCGCGCAACATCGCTACAGGCGCGAACGTGTCCCGCGATCAGGCGTTGGCGCAGGCGCGGGCGGATTTTCAAACCGCTACGAATAGCGGGATACGGTACGATCCGGCTGCGTTCAATACGTTCTCGCAAGAAGCAGAAACTGCTTTGCGCGCGAACAATTGGAACCCATTGTCTAACCGGCAAGCCGCAGTCGATGACGCGCTCGCGTTGATACAACGGTATCAAGGACAACCCCGAACCATTGATGAGCTTCACGCGCTTCGTCAGGACATCGGCGATCTTCACCGGACTGCGCCTAGAACGGCCAGCCGTTTGATTGGCGTTATTGAAGATCGTTTGGACGACTTTATTACGACGCCAGCTAACGCCGCCGCGACAGCGGGCAACGTAGCTGAAGGCCAACAGGCGCTTATGAACGGTATCGGGGGCTATGCTCGCTGGGCTAAAAGCGAGGATATTCTTCGAGCCGTAGACCGCGCGTCGCAAGGCGGTAATTTTTCGACGGCGCTTAAAAGTGAGTTTGGCAAAATAGCCAATAGTCCTAACAGGCTTAGGTATTTTAACCCCGAAGAGCGCGCGGCTATTGCAAACATCGCCGAAGGGGGCGCAAACTCTACCGCGCTTCAACTTCTTGGAACGCTTGGGCCAAGCAATCTGTCTAGTAAAGCCAATATAGCGCGCGCAATTCTTCCCACCGCTGTAGGTGGGTATGGAGCGTATACGCAAGATCCTACGATGCTGGCCTTTGGTGCCGGTCTCGCTGGAGCGGGGGCAGGCGCGCGAGGACTGCAAAACTTCATGTCGCGTGGGTACGCAAACGAACTTGCGGCAGCCATGCGGCGCGGCGACGTTCGCGCGCCTATGAGCGCCTTTACCGCCGACGTTGCGGGCCGTACCATTCCGCAAACGCTCATGTTCGCGCCTCCCGTAACTGAATAGGTCGATGATGGACACGCAGACACTTATGAACTTTGTTGGTGGGGTCGCCATCGCCATCGGCGGCTGGTTCGCGCGGGAGGTCTGGAACGCAGTCAAGGAACTGAGATCAGACCTTCATCAACTGGAGGTAGACCTGCCTAAGTCCTACGTCAGTCGGCTCGATTTAGACAAACGCATGGACCACATCGAAGACATGTTCAAGCGGATCTATGACAAACTGGACGCGAAGGCGGACAAATAGTGGACCCACTTACACTCCTAGCCGCCGCCAAGGCCAGTTATGAAGCCATCAAGGCTGGCATTGCCGTGGGCAAGGAGCTACAGTCGATGGCGTCCGACATGGGCTCGCTGTTCGACAGCGTAGCCGCCATCACGCGAACCGCTGCCGATCCCAAGGGTAACCTGATGAGCGGCAAGTCCGCGCAACAGATCGCGATGGAAGCCTACGCCGCCAAGGCCGAAGCTGACCAGATGATGGAAGAGCTGAAGAACCACTTCATCGGCGAGTTCGGCATCGCCGCGTGGGACCAGGTGCTGTCCGCCACCACGCAGATTAAAAAACAACAGCGCGCGGAGGCTATTCAGGCCGCGAAAGATCAGGCAGAGATGACGCACGGCGTCATGGTTTGGGGAGCGGCGTTTCTTGCATTCGTTCTGGTTGTGGTTTGCCTTGTTCTTGTCACCATTGGTTTGGTCAGCCGATAGGAGTTACGCCATGCACATGAGCCCAGAGGGACTGAACGCCCTACTCAAAAAGTTTGAAGGCTGCAAGCTGAAGGCGTACCGTTGCCCGGCGGGCGTCTGCACCATTGGCTACGGCCACACGTCGGCTGCTGGCGCGCCCCAAGTCGTGGACGGCATGATCATCACGCAGGCGGATGCTGACGAAATCCTGAAGCGCGACATCGTCAAGTACGAGATTGCCGTGATGGATCTGGTCAAGGTCAAACTGACCCAGAACCAGTTCGATGTGCTGGTGGACTTCGCCTACAACGCGGGCGTTGGCAACCTCAAGTCGTCCACGATGCTCAAGAAGGTCAACGCTGGCGATCTTGACGCGGTGCCCGCCGAGTTGATGAAATGGACCAAGGGCGGCGGTAAGGTGCTGCCCGGTCTGGTGCGGCGTCGCCAAGCGGCGGGTGCGTGGTGGACCGCGCAGGATCATCCAGATGACCATCAAGACCATCGTGCAGAACCTGAAGCTCCACCGAAAAGAACTATGGTGGACAGCAAGCAAGGTAACGCGGCGTTACTCACGGCAGGCATCGGAGGTCTGGGTGCGGCTAAGGAGATCGCTGCACAGGCGAAGGATGCGTCTGACGTGGCGGATCAATTCGCTGGCCTACTCGGCAACCCAAACTTTGTCACTATGGCGGTTGTCGTCGGTTTGGGCGGGGCCATCTGGTACTGGCGCAAGAAGAACATGGATGAACACGGTGTTTAGTCTGCTGTTCACGCCACTGGGGCGTTACGCCGCCATCGGTGTCATCATCCTGATGACGCTGACCGGCGTCTACTACAAGATCCGCAGGGACGCAGTGGCCGAGATCGAGGCCGCTGCGACGGCGGACGTGCTACGGAGAACGCAAAATGCGGTTGGCGCTTCTGATGCTCTTGATCTGTCCCCTGACCGGGTGCGTGACCCTGACAAGCACCGTCGAGACTAACGCGGCGGTCTGCACCGTCTGGAAAGACGTGTCGTGGTCGTCCAAGGACACCACGGGCACCATCATCGAGGTCAAGCAGAACAACGCCCGCCGCGAAGGCTGGTGCGCTAAGTGAGCGCCGCTACCTTGGGAAACTCCACGTCTCCAAGGATCTCCGTCCGTTCCCGCGCCGCTCGCAGGATCGTGTAGCGTTGGTGCAGGCGGATCAGCACCGTCTGGCGCTGCTCGCCCTTGCGCTCCTCCTCCAGCAGACGGCGGACGGTGTCCTCGTCCAGCGTGGGAAGTATTTGGTTAAGCTGACGCCAATTCATGCTTTCAATTCCTCAAGTGCTATGTCTGAGATCGCCCGCTTGTCCTGAAGCGCGATCCAGATCCGTTCGTCTATTGTTTTATTACAGATCAGCAAATAGCACCAGACATCGTTCGTCTGCCCGCTGCGGTGCAACCGTCCCACCGTCTGTTCGAACAGCTCCAGCGACCACGGCATGGACAAGAAGATGATCTTGCAGCCGCCAAACTGAAGGTTCAGGCCATGCCCCGCCGACTTGGGGTGAATCAACAACAGCGCGATCTCGCCCGCGTTCCACCGCTTGATGGCGTTGAAATCGTCAATCGTCCGCGCCTGCGGATAGCGCCGCTTCAACTCGGCCAGCTCTTCCTTGTAGTTGTAGACGATGATCGTGTTGGCGCGCTGGTTCTCGTTCAGGATTTCCTCAATCAATTCAAACTTGTGCGTAGAAATCCAGATAACCTTTTGTTTCTGGAGAAATTTGCCGGGCTTAAGTGACGCTTCCGTTTTGTTGTCGTAGACAAATCCCGACGCCATTTGCTGGAGCTTGTTCGTCACGGCGGCGGCGTTCGCCGCGATGATCCGGTCGTCGCCGTACTCCAGCATCAAGTCGCGCTTCATCTTCTCGTAGGGCCTGCG
>Ga0181344_1000908_pt1 | contig 11337 bp, 23 predicted proteins | sample Su13VDMLBDD_FD_130098 | JGI IMG/M metagenome (GOLD analysis project Ga0181344, IMG submission 130098) | Freshwater viral communities from Lake Michigan, USA - Su13.VD.MLB.D.D | ecosystem: Environmental > Aquatic > Freshwater > Lake | place: USA: Michigan | collected 2013-07-15
ACACCAAAACCAATATCATAAAAACTACCATCTGGATTAGGAATAAACCCAAATTTAGTGTAGTATTGTGTTGGGTTAATTTTTACAATCTTACCTTTAGCATTTGTTTTAATATCTGCTAACTCATACCGTGGAGCAATACGTAAAATTTTACCGGAATCATAATCAAAAGTGACAACATAAGGTTCTTTGTAACCATCGTCATCTAAATCCAGATAAGTGTGCTGCTCAATTAGTGTATGTGGGGTTAATTCATCGTTTTCGGGGCGATGCTGTAATTCTATTTCTTTATCGGCTAAAGATTGTGTAGGAGAGCCTAAATCAACATCTAAAAATAACCCCGCGTTTTGCCGTTCTTTTACTTTATTAGGAGACATTAAAATTACTTCTGAAATACGTTCAGAGGTTTCTAATGATTTTGTCCAATAATTAACAACAAGATTTTTAGGAAGCACAATATCGGAACAGTTTACTTCGTTTAAGGCATCCCAATATGTCTTTTTAAACATAACACCACAAACAGGCAGCATAATAAGCATTTTGTCCATCTGCTCATCCCAACCTTGCATTTCATACATAACTTGATAAGACATGTATGTAGAAACACGGTCTGCTTTTTCTAGTTTTTGGCCTGTTGGGTCTTTTCCAATAACTTTTGCTTTAACCACTTTACCGTCACTAGGCACAAGGCTAGGATAAGCACGAGCAGCAAACTGCATAGCAGCAGTAGAGAGTAAAGGATATTTGACATTAGATGCACCGGGCCAAGGAAAAGTCTTTTCTTCTCGAACCTGCATAGCCAATTTAGTCCACTCGTCAATGCCTTCTTCCCATTCACGACGACTCTCTTTGTCATTATCAAACCCATGACGACATTCTGCTGCAATCTCATCCAATTCATCTTGGTCTAGTTTTTCTGCTACGTTTACACTTTCCAGAATAAACTGGAGATTATTTTCAGGGCTAGGTTCAATAGCCTGTAAGTCGGGATCGACCGCTTCTGGTGTCAGATTGTCGTAGGTCATCAAGATATTCTTCTTCCTCTTGTTCTTCCGGGGTATTTGCCTCCACCAGATTGTTTAACATTAAGCCTAAATATGATAGGCAGTCCACTTGCATTTATGTTAAAGAGCGGGCGTTAACCACTCCCCATTAACTAACTTTGTTAATGCTGTATGTCACCATACAGATCAGACTATCTCATCACTCTTACGAGTGCCCACCGCTTCGGAGCCACTTGGCCCCTACAATTAGTCGTTACACGTTCCTTTTTCAAGGCTTCGCTCGGTATTGCCTGTAACATTCGTTAGAGGTGTTCACCGAATTCAATGGGTTTATTGACGACCGAGTTTGTTAATCGTCATGCTTGTCTCTAGGAAATTTCAATAATTCATCTTCAAAAACAGGGTACCAGTCTGCCCCTTTATCAAACTTGATTGTGTGGGCGCGTAAACGGGCTTGTATGCCACGACAACGCTGTATCTTATCCTTACCCCCATGCTTGAGCTTTTTAAGGTTTAAAAAGGTGTTTTCCGCCAGCATACGCTCATTTAAAAAGGGGCCAATGGCTTTAGATACTTGCATTTCTTCAATACCTACAACCTCAAAGTCATAAATACGTTGTAAATTTAACAAAGTATCCACAATCTCTAAACCATCCATCCGTTCACGAATAACATCAACAATGTAAATTTTCTTGTCGGAATCTACAGCAGATACCATAAACACGGAGTAATCTGATCGGTCTTTTTCAGAAATAGCCAAATCCACTGTTAAATAATAATTTACTAGGCGATCTTGGTCTTCTGTAGTCATAGGCAGTAAATCTGCCTTTTTAAACATAGAGTTTTTGAAGTCTAATGGCTCATTTAACCATTCTTGGGAATACGCGTCTGTTAAACCCAATAAAGCAGCTTCTTGGTATTTTGTTTCAAAGAAGGCTTGGTCATAACGCTCTCCCCACAAAATAGCAGAGAAGTCCTCATTATGTGCTTTGTATTTAACAGACTTCCACGGTGTGCGGCGATTGGTATATGTTTTTAGTTCTTCAACAATTAAATCAGTTTTACGTGCATTACCGATTAACTGATTTTCAGGCATCAACTGATTTAGTAGTGAATCAGTATGTAAAATTGTACCAACAAAGCGAATAATACCATTTTTAGAAATAGAAGGAATAACTGCTTTAAAGAACCATTCGCGTAGTTTTTGGCGACGTTCTTTGTTCATTACAGCCTCATCGTTTTCCATATCGTCACAAATTACAAGGTCAGGACGTAAACCATCCCACAAACTACCCCGCATCTTTTGTTCAGCGCCTTTGGCAATAATACGGAACCTATGTCCATCGGCAAATTCACAGATTAGCTCAGACTCATTGTCAACAATAAAATCCACTTCTCCATTTTGCCTACGTTTTAATCCAAATAAATCAATAAGTATTTCGTTGTTTGCTAGCTCGTTCTTTAACCCACCCAAGAATTGATTAGCCTGTCCTTCTGTATCTGAAATAATCAATAAATGGCGGCGCTGTCTAAACAATAAAGCAGACAAGCCATAACCAATAGTAATTGCAGAGGTTTTAGCATGTGCCCGTGGGCTTGCTATGGCAATCCGTGGGTGAGGGGAGCAACATAGTTCCCATGCCTCATGATGCCATTTAGGAGAAGGAGAAGGTTCATCAAATCTAGGAGCAAGTACACTTCCAACAAAGCCAGCAATAACACTAGCAGTTAGCTCCATTATTTACCTTTTTTCTTAAACCAATCAATTTGTGCTAATCGTTTAATGGCCTGTCCTTTAGTTAAAGTTTTCTTGGACATTGTTTTGCCTTTTTCAGATTTAACCTCGTAACCAGATTTAGTTTTTTTAATCATTTACACCTCGACAATGACACCATAACGACTTAAATACATTTGTATGTGTTCCCGTAACTCATTTGTCATATGTTCTTTAGGGACAATGGCAACACAAGGGCGTTCGTAGTTTTGCTGTATCATATGATATTTTCTAAGTTTTAACCCTCTAACCACAATACAATTATTATTTTTGTATAGAAATTTAATCACTGGAATATGTTTATATTTTTCTTCTACTTTAGCTTCTGCAAAACCAAATACAAAAAAAGGATTATCTTTCTCATCTATTGGCATTATTTACCTTTCTTACTCCGCTGAGATTTTAAGCTACTGTCAGCGTTTCGACTAAAAGAACGATTGGCAGACTTAGAAACAACCCGAAGATTACTACGAGAATTAGAACCACCTTTAGAAAGGGGTTTGATATGATCTAAGTCCTTACCGTCGCCTTTATGGGTCAAACCATCAGCATTAGCTTTACGACGTGCTACCGTGCGTTTAGAGCGTTTTTTAATTTGTTCTGGTTTACCTGCATATTTCTCGTATTCGGTTTTATAATCACGTTTTTCCGTTCTTCATGTACGGCATTGGTATTCTCCTGTACAGTCATTTCAATAACGTCTGTAACTTCAATAGTGGGTTTTAGGTTTTGTATTTTTTGAGTAGCAATTTCAGCAAACTTTTCAGCTAGTTGTTTTAGCTTGTCTTCTGCTACTTCTTTTTCAGGAGCATCAAAAGAAGAATCAATCAAGTAATCTCGACGTTTCATTAAATCCATAGAAACACTATGTGCATCTTTCATAGAAACAGGCTTGCGGATCAATTCCCCTGTTTTCTGGTTAAGGACATGTTCGCCTTTGTCTAACCGATCTTCAATAACACCTAAAGTCTTCTCAATGATTTTTTTTAGTCTTTCAGAAACAACCAACTTTTCTTGTAGTTTTAATTCGTTTTCTGTTTCTTTCCACCAATTAGATGCTTTCCATGATTTAACAGTAATTTCAGGAATCTTTAGCATCGAAGCAGTTAATCTTAAATTACCTGTGGTAAGGTAAGTAATCACAGCTTCTAGTTTTTGGGATTCACCCCAGTGTTTTCCTTTGGCAGCGACCGCACGCCGCTTCTTAATACTCTTACGCTCAGTCGCGTCTGTTAAACTCATGTTATCTCCTAACGAATGTCTATTTTACCAACAAGTGCAATTATACTACATTTTTAACATTAAGTCAAGAACTATTTTAACTATTTTGAATAAATTATCAAGTTTTATCTTAGAATTGATAATATGTTGTATTTTTACTACATAATAAGTATTTTGATATTTAATTAAAACTATTTGCATTATTTTGATAAATAAATGTTGACACTAGGATAAAAGTATGCTATAATGCTGAAAAATGAATAAAACTATGTCTGGGCGGGATTTACTACTACGTTGGCGGGCATTTTTAAAACTATACTACCAAGGGCACTCCAAGTATAGACGTGGGCGAAAGCAGAGCGTGGGGTGGTGATTTAAAGAGTAAGATAGGTGGGGAGGAATACGTTTTATCCGTATGAACTCAAAGTCCTTACAACACTGAGATTGCAATAGTCTGTTTTAGTAAACTTGGCTCCATACGTGATGCGGTGGGGAAGGTTTAGCGCGGTTATACCCTTTGCTGGGTAGGCTAGAGCTTTATCTTTCTCCACCGTGATGTTATATATATATTAAATATTATATTAATATAATAATATATATTAAAGATAGTATTAATATAAACTAAAAGAACAGCTTTATGGCTGTTCTTTTTTATTTATACATAGTTAATGTTAGCCCCATAAAGGGGCAATGCGAGGGGTGTGCAACGCACCCCCGAAGCTAGCATTATATTAATAAAATAATAAAACTAGTATAACCATATGTCCTGCTTAATTCTTAAGCATACCCCTCTTTCCAAAAAATTATAAAAAATTTAGTAAGGTGTATTACACATTTTTTATATATCTGAAGTTTTCCCCCCACCCCCTCATTAAAAATCAATGTTGTTGTATTTATTACACACACAATAAAGAATTCCAAGGAAAAAAAGAAAAGCTACGGAATTGTGTGTAGTAAAAGCTATCAACACTAATTCCCCATAATGGCTGTCTATTATATATAATATGTTACAATTGTTTACATATTTATTTGTATTTCTTGTCAACCAAATATTATTAATGTAAATAAGAATGATTCTCATTTAGAATACTTGAGTAAATTAGTACAGTATTAAATGGGGACAGTTTTATATTAGTATATACATTTCCATGCAAGAATCGTGCCAGCTTTAAAGCATTTCACATTATGAAATACACTATTTATAAAATCAATAACTTACGCACACTTACCTGTGGATAACCTGTGGATAACTCTATTCTCAATTCGGTTGACACATTATCCCTATAATCGGCATTATTTATTTCATTTATTTGTATAAAAACTATAAAATATTTCTTGTATTTGTTTAATTTATCCGGTATCGTTTAGTTATTCCAACAAACCAAGGAAAAACAAAATGACTACAGCAACGCATCAATTCAAATTTGCAGGCGCAATCGGTAAAGTTTGGAAAATCGAAGGTCAAGAAGACTGGGTTCATTGGAGCAATTGCTCGTTTCATGTATCATCGGTTAAAGGTAAGCTTAAACAAGCAATAATTAACGCAAAGCCGGTACTAAAAACAAATTAAAAACCTACTTTATAATTCACTCATAGCAGTTATTTAACAACCAACCAAAGAGGGATAATTATGTTAAATATACCAATTAGATTTTTTATTTATGACTTAATCCAAACAATCGATGGTGATTCTTTTGATTTAATTGAAGTCAGCGAAGCTGTCTGGCTTGACTATGATGGTATTATCTCTTATGAACGTGACACAGTTAGAGAAAACGGCGTTTCACAGATTATTTTAACTAAACGTAGCTAGAATCCGTTGTATTCCGACACTGTTTCCAATAAACAACAGTACATTTACGCAACTTTGAGTATAATCAGTTATCTTTTTAATTTTTATAGGAGTATTTAGCATGACTACTTTTGACAATTCCACTGATGTGATTGACAGCCGTGACATTATCGAACGCATCGACGAATTAGAAGCACAGCTAGCAGATAATGAAATTACCCCCGAAGAATTGGAAGAATTAGATATTCTCCGTGCCCTCGCCGAAGAATGCAAACACTGCTCTATTTGGGAATATGGTGAGCAGTTAATTCGAGAATCTTATTTTACAGATTATATCGAGGAATTAATTACCGATTGTTATGAGCTACCGAAAGAACTAACAAGTGGTGACTGGCCTTACCGTCATATTACTATTGATTATGATGCTGCTGCTGATGAAGCTAAACAAGACTATACCGAAGTTGACTACGATGGTGTTACTTATTTAATCCGTTCTTAAGGTGTTATTATGACTATTGTTAAAACTTCAGAATTAAACGGTGCTGCATTGGATTGGGCTGTGGCTAAGTGTGAGAAGCCCGAATGGTGGGGGAATCAAGCTGAAACATTAGTGACTAAATGCGGATTTAGCTCATCGACCAACTGGGCGCAAGGCGGGCCGATTATTGAGCGGGAAAGTATCAGCGTTTGGTTGCATCCGGACGATAACTGCTGGCATGCCGCCTCACTAGAATGGATGACGGCTGATACGGAGTCTAATGAGTTTATAAGCATGCGAGAGAGTGGTACAGGTGATTCGCCACTTATCGCAGCGATGCGGTGCTATGTAGCCAGCAAACTAGGGGATTCTGTAGAAATACCTGCCACACTATTAGAGGGAAACCATGAATAAATCCGTTGTTTATTTAAAACCACAATCTAATCTTGATTGGTTGTATTATGTGCTACTCTCCGTGTGGTGTATTTTAATGCTGTATGTTTTCTTTTTAATGGGGTATATTTAATATGAAATATCAAGATGAGGCATCCCTCCGTCAAGCCTGTCAAGAACGCGCAGAAAATTATGTTGATTCTATTTTTATGCACACAGGCGAAGCAATCGAAACCTTTATCAATTACTTCGATTTAGATGTTGAGCATGGGGTAATGCTACCAAGCATCTATGAAATGGAAATTAGTGCTGATGGTTTTGATTGCGAACTTGAGCGCGTTTCTAATGGTCGGCTATTTTCGTTATTATTATCTGCTTACGACTACCGGAGAGAGATTATTCAAGAATTACGCCGACGAATCTATCAACTTGCACAGCAACATGGTGTTATTGATGAGATGGTCGAAAAAGTAGCTAATGATATTTATAACTCGGATTTTTAAGGTGAAATAATGAAAACGTCAAAATGTTTTAAGCGTATTAAAGAGGCGGCACTACAAAAAAATCCGGAGGTTATGTGGTTTATTTGTATTGTTGCTAAAGATGTTTTAACCAAAGAAGATGCAATAGGAGTCCGTAATTTAATTCGTGAGCTTTTAGGCGGTTTTGTAAGTTTATCAAATTGGTTATCCTGCAATAGTGATGAATATGAAAAAGAGCAGTCGTCAATGTCAGATGAAGATTGGTGCGATAAGCTACACAATACCCGCATTGCATGGTTAGACCATTTAATTGACCACTATGAAAGTATTGGAGACTGATAATGATTGACATTAAAAAGAAATGGCGCACGCGTAGCGGTTTAGATGTTCGGTTAGTTAGTGACCAAGGGCATCCTGATTGGCCTATTGTCGGGTATGTAGATAATGCAAGTGAACCTGTTGCTTGGGAGGGTAGTGGTTGCTACCTTGGGTCATCCCAACCTGATGATTACGACTTAGTAGAAGTAAAAGAAAAAAAAGTGATGTATGTGAATGTGTATGATGACGGGGAACTTATCCGACATGTTTCTAGTAAAAGTGCCAATAATGAAGCATCCAGTACACGAATTGCTTGTGTGCGTGTTGAATACGAGGAAGGGCAATTCGATGAATAAACTATTTAATCTCAAACCTAAAACCTGCCTGTTGATTCTAGGTGTTGGCTATGTGCTGCATGCGTTTGTTTTGACTGTTTTGGATATGGGGGTTTTATGAGTACGCATAACGATGGTGGGCCAGCGTTTCCATTACCAGATATGACATTGTGCGATTACTTTGCTGCAAAAGCGATGCAATCAATTATTCATAGCAAACAGTACCAATATGGCGGTTTTATGACTGAAATTGAAAACTTAGAAGGGATTGTGGAAGATGCGTACAAAGTGGCATACGCCATGCTGAAAGCGAGGGAAGCATGAGTACAGCTAAACATACTCCGGGGCCTTGGCATATTAATCGAAACAGCGAGTGGATATGCGACATAGTTACTCATCATGGCGAATTGCCAGACGGTAGTAAATCTTGCTGGAACATTGCATCTATCTCTATACGTAGAGAAGAGCATCAAGCCAATGCACACTTAATTGCTGCTGCACCTGACTTGCTTTATGTATTGAAAGAACTTCTTGATATGTGTCAGCGTCAAGAAGATTTTAACGACGATAGTGACGGTTGCATGTTTGATAGAGCTAGCGCAGCAATTTCAAAAGCAGAGGGGGTTTTATAATGTTTGTGTATATTTATAAACAATTGACCAAAAAATTATATGTTTTAGATAATGAGGACGCTTTATCTACTTGTTATTTACTAGATTATTTAGCAATTTATATGTTACTTATCTTTATTTGGTTACGTAATGCTACATAAGCTATTTATTGGTTGTTTTTTTACTACATTTACGTTAATTTTTATCTTGACAATCCCTTATGTGTGTTATACATTATTATTTTGAGAGGTATTTCTATGTTAAACAGTAAAACACTTGACGATTTTTTAAAAGATTCTTGCCCTGTTGATGATTTAGATGTAGAAGTTTTAGAACTTATCACAGAATACCGCAAATTAAAGTTGATAGACCATTTAAGTGAGGATAATTATGAGTAAATTCGAGACCGCCTTAGCTTATGTACGCGGAAATTATCGTGCATCTACTTGGGTATCAAAACGACCGTTTTCTTCTTTATTAGGCTTGACATTTACAAAAATACAAGCGGGGGACGAGTATTTGGTTTTTGAGACCTCTTGCGGTAGAGTTTTCATGATGTTCCACTATCAAGACTGTTGTGAGAGCGTTTTTATTGAGAGTATTGTAGGAGAATTGGATGATTTACTCAACGCTCCAATTTTATTATCTGAGGAAGTAGTTAGTCATGAAGACCCAAAGACTATGCTGACTGTGCCGGTATACCACGAGGATAGTTTTACTTGGACTTTCTATAAGTTAGCTACAATAAAAGGTTATGCAGATATTCGTTGGTACGGAGAAAGTAATGGTTATTATTCTGAATCTGTTGATTTGATGGAGGTATTAGAATGACTAAAGCACTAGAGATTGCATATGAACTTCGGCGAATATATTGGGATGACATATACACAACTCAAGCAGCAGAATATTTACAAAGCCAAGATGCCGAGATTAACCGACTGCGTGAGCTTAATGCGGAGTTAATAAAGGCATTAGAAGCAAACAGCAGTGCGTTACATTGCTTTACTGATTTTAGTATTTACTCTTTGCCAGACGACAAGATAGCTTATGAGCAGATTGCAGAGAATGAAATTACACTAGCCAAAGCAAAGGAGCAAGTATGAGCCAACTAGATATAGCTGTGCGGGAGTTAATAGTCGCATGGGATTGTGATGCTGATTTGGCAATTGCAATTTCAGATTTAAAAGCCGCCCTCGCACAGCAAGAGAAGCCTGAGCCGGTTGTGTGGATGAGTGGGAATGAAGACTGCACAGATTGCTTAACATGGATTAAGACGGAGGAAAACACAATTCCTCTATACACCCAACCACCACGCCGCGAGTGGGTGGAGCTGACTGATGAGCAGATAGAAGGTCTGCATTCTTCGTTTGTACTTTCTAACTTTTTTAGTAAAAGCGAGTGCGATGCGTATATGCAAGGCGCTCGTGACGCAGAAACCAAGCTAAAGGAACTAAACACATGACAGACAGAGAAATGTTAGAACTAGCGGCTAAGGCCGTGTATGGCGAGTTTGGTCATCAAATGATTGAGAGTGGCTGGAACCCACTAGAAGACGATGGCGACTGTGCAAGGATGGAAAGTAAGTTAAGTATTGATGTTGAGTGGTGTATGTATGTCGCGTTTGTATGCCTTGGCCTTGCAAGTAAATCTTTTTGTGAGTTATACGCTAATCACAAAGGCGACAAAGACAAAGCACGTCGCCATGCAAGCACACGATTAGCTGCTGAAATTGGAAAGGAAAGGCTATGCCATGAGTGAAGAAGATATTTTAAAGTGCGCGTCAAATTCGACTGAATTATCAATCTACGAAATTTTTTCTGAAAACAGCTCTGTTGAAGAAATCCATGATTTTCTATTTACTTTTGCCCAAGCTATTGAAGCGAAAGTTGCAGCGAAAGAGCGTGAGGCGTGTGTAAAGCGTTACGAGGCCGAGGCCGACACATGGAATGCATGGCCTTACGCTGGGGCTGCAAAGAGAAAGGGCGCTGAAGCTATCCGCGCAAAAAGTGAGTAATAGGAGATCATCCGGTAACTAAATGCCCTTGGAGTAAACATGGCAACATTCTTAAAACATACGGCTTGTCCTCGCTGCGGTAGTAAAGATAATCTAGCCGTTTATGATGATGGTAGTGCTTTTTGTTTTGGTTGTCGATACACAGAAAGACCTAATCGACCTAGCTTTGTTGTTGATAGACCATTAAAACCAGCATCTACTACGCCAGATGATGTTGTGCAGGAATACCCACAACATGTATTAGACTGGTTAGTTAAGTATGACATTACTTTACAAGAGCTAATCGAACGTAAAGTGTATTATTCACCAAGAAAAGACCAGTTAATTTTCACATGGTGGAATGATAATAGCTGTATTTTATGGCAAGCAAGGAATTTTAGTAAAAAAGCGAAAGTAAAATGCTTTACTTCTGGTAACCATCATGATATGTTACTTATTTATAAAAGTCAGGAGATTAAAAAATGAGTAATATTATGTCCGCAGAGAAATGGGCGAGCAATTTGTGTACCGGAATGGAAATCTATTTACAATTTTGTCAGGCATACTGTGGACAGGGTTTAGGTGTTACTGAAATTATGGACAGAGCTTATACGGACTTGAAAGAATATAACAGGAAAAACGAAGTCCAGCGATACGAAGAATGGCAGGAACGTCAAAAGGGAGGAAGTTAATGCCTTGTTTAGTGATTGTAGAGGATCCAGTATCAGCGATTAAAATAGCCCGTATAAGCGATTCTATGCCCTTACTAGGTAGCAACCTACCCATAAGCAAATTAAACACCTTAAAACGGCGATACAAGCGTTTAATCATATGGTTAGACCATGACAAAGGAGAGAACGCTTACAAGATTGCACAAAAAGCACGATTGATTGGGTTTGAAGTACGAGTAATTCTTACTAAAGAAGACCCAAAATG
>Ga0181344_1000910_pt1 | contig 11319 bp, 6 predicted proteins | sample Su13VDMLBDD_FD_130098 | JGI IMG/M metagenome (GOLD analysis project Ga0181344, IMG submission 130098) | Freshwater viral communities from Lake Michigan, USA - Su13.VD.MLB.D.D | ecosystem: Environmental > Aquatic > Freshwater > Lake | place: USA: Michigan | collected 2013-07-15
CGCGCAGACTAAGATTGAGTTGCAAAACATTGACGCGTCGACTCGCCAAGCTCTGGCAGCTACAGAGGCTACTTACAAAAACCAGATGCAAGCATCGGCCAGCGCCAACGAGGTTTTCCAGCAAGAGGCTAAAAACATTGCGGACATCATGGCCAACCCCGCTCTCAGCGATGTCGCCAAGGACGCCGTTGGCACACCTCCAGTTACGCCGAAGCAGGCTGCTGTCAACATTCAAAAATCGTACCTTCAGAATTCACTTGCAATTCTCAGCGCAACTTCCGGCATCACGGGCCTTAAAGATCTGTTGAAATTTGACTAATGACACGCGAAGCCCTTCTTGAGCCGATCATCTCTTCGGTCCGTAAGGGCACCGCGCTGTCGCGCTACACAATTCTGGATTACTTTGCAGACTGGGAAGTTTTCCCGTTTGAGTTTGAAGGCCAGCACGTTTGGACCATGGTGGCCAAAGGGACTGAAGTGCATTTTGCGCTTGCGCCTGACTGGCGCCCCAAGGCCAGCATGCGTGGGGCAGTCAGGGCTTTTCTCAAACCGGTGTTTGATGAGTACGGTTTTTTGACCACGCGCATAGCGCACGGGCGCTTGACGCAAAAAGAATTTGTAAAACGAATTGGGTTCACGCCCACTTGGAAAGACGGGGACGTTGAGTATTATCTGCTTGGCAGCCTACCCTTTGAGAGGAAACTATGATCAAGAAAATCTATCTGTCTCGGGCTCAAACCCGGGCAATGGCGGCTGAGCATCCTATTGGCGATCCCACCGGCGGCCCAGCCTACGGTGAGAAAAACGATCCGATCAGCGCGGCCATTTCAATTGGCACAATGTTTGCCACGGCCGAGGTTGGCTTTGCTGCCATGACGGTAATGCAAGGCATCACGTTTGCCGGCGCAGCGGTCAGTTTGGTTGGCAACATCACAGGCAACAAGAGCTTGATGAAACTGGGCGCCATTGCTGGTATCGCTGGCGGCCTTGGCATGGCTTACGACTCCGTAATGGGTACGACGCTTGGCGGCAATCTCAGCGAGACTCTTGGCATGAAGAGTTCCATCACCGACGAGATGTTGAAGAGCGGCGCCCCTAGCGTTACTCCCGGCGCTCAAGCCCCTGTTGTTGAAGGTGTTCAAGTCAGCGCCGTGCCCGACGCGATGGCAGCACAGACCAGCTCTGTGGCGTCGCCTAATGTGGCCACCCGAGCTCTTGACGTTACCAACCCTGCCGCCGCTGCCGACGCTTTGACCACTGCGCCAAGACTCAATCCCGGCATCAATCCCGGCACAGACATTCTGGGCCGACAGCTTCCTCAGATGTCTTACGCCCCCGGCATGGGACCCAATATGTCTGTGACTCCTCCAGCAGGCCCCGGTGTTATTGACTCTATCAAAGCCGGCAATTACGGCCAAGCCTTGACCAAAGCCGGCAGCAACGCCATGGACATGTTGAAGAACAATCCGACCGGCGCATACGTTGCAGCTCAAGCTGTTGGCGGCGTGGCTGACTGGCTAAGTGGCAAGACCGACGCCGAGCTTGACGCATTAAAAGCCAACACTGGCTACGCCAACGCAAAGGCTCTTGAAGTCCAAACTGCTTTGGACCGAGAGAAAATGCGCCGCGCTAATTTAAACGCTGGCTACACTAACGTTAATGCTGGCTTTACAGTAAATCCCAACGCGGCTGTTGGCCAACCTTGGCAGCAACAAACGGCAGCAGCTGCCCCGCCCGGCCTTGTAGCCGGTGCTATGCAACCTCGCCAAGGATAAGGAGAACACAATGGCAACAGGAATTATTCAAGACAAAATGGGCCGCCCTGAAGGCGACGACCTGTCGACCAAAGCGGTCACTGAAAACATCAAGATGCCGCCCGAATTGCAAGAGGCCTATGAGCGTGTGGTCACCGCCGGCATGAAGGTGATGTTTTCCAAAGAAAGCCACCGCGCCATGCTGCAAGAGATTCAGCGCCCCGGTCCTTTGGATCAGCGCCTTGGAAAAGGTATTGCCGGTTTGATGCTTATGCTTTTCAAAGAATCAAACGGTACGATGCCGCCTGCTGTGATCATTCCAGCGGGCGTTAACCTGTTGATGGAGGCTGTAGATTTTCTGCGCAAGAGCGGCTTGGAAAAACCAAGCAACTCTGACATTGGCGGCGGTATTGAAATCATGATCGCTACGATCCTTGAGAAGTTTGGCGTTGCGCCTGACAAGATGGCGCAAATGCTAAACCAGTACAGCAACGAAAACATTCCTGAGATGGGAGCTTGACATGCCTAGTTTTGCAGGACTGATCTCTGGCGTTTTAGGTGGGACCGCTAAGGCCTACGGTGAAGGCGCTCAGATGGAAATGAAAAAGCAAAGCGAGCTGGATCTAAGGAAACAGCTTTTGGAAGCAGAGTCTGAAAAACGTTTGCGTGAAGACGAAATCAAACGTGGCCGTGACGTTGCTGAAGAAACTCGCAAGATGTCTCCGGAGTACATTGCTCAAACCACCGCTGCTGATCTGGAACGAAATAAGGGCGCGCTTGCAAACCGCACAACGCTGGCTCCTCTTACAGCCGAAGCTGCTACCGCCGAATACAAAGCTGGCAAACCTTTGGAAGACATTAAGACAACCGACGCTATTAAGCGCAAGATCGAAGAGTCCACTACGTTGGCAGGCGACAAAGATTTCATCAAAGCCGAAACCGCTTTGGCAGAAGCCAAGGGCGCTGCTGGTACAAAGCAAGCTCAGATCCGCGCAGACTCAATCAAGGACCGCCCTACTTCAGGCGGCGGCAGCAGTGCAGTCAAAGTGCGCAGCACCTACACCGACGATCAAGGCCAAAAGGTTGCGGTGCTGTCTGACGGCACTACCAAGGTCCTTGGTAAAGCCGCAGACTACGACAAGACCTTGTCCAACTTGGTCACCAAGATGGCCAAGGACGATTACAAGTTTGCCAAGCTGCCGGAAGCTGAGAAGCGCAAACAAGCTGAGCTGCGCTTGCGTGGCCAGCTGGTCGCGCCTAGCAGCGGCCGTGACCTTTCAGGCCTCAGCGCCTACGAACGTGACGCAAAAGCAGACTAAGGACCCCCATGGCATTTGACGTTCAAGGTGCTTTAAAGGACGGATATAGCCCGGCCGAGATCGCTGACTACCTTGCCAGCAAAAGAAACTTCGACATTGAAGCTGCTCGTAAAGACGGCTTCACTGATGACGAAATTCTGGGTCACCTGTCAAGCCGAGTTGCCGCTCCCAAAGCTGCGCCAGTGGAAGAAGCGCCCGCTGCGCCTACGGTTGCCCGTGCGCCTGTTAAACCGACAGAGCCGCCGGGTATTTTGTCGCGTGCAGCAGACGCCATCAAAGGCACGATCTCTAGCATCCCTGCCGCGCTTGCGGAGAAAGTCACACCGTACAAGAGCGTGTTGGAGACCGCGCCTGCGCCAACAGCGCAAGAACAACAAGCCGAAATCGACAAGCGCCTGAGCTACGGCGCGGGACCTATCAGCCGCGAGACCGTAGCCAAAGCCGATCAAATGCGCATGGGCCGCGCACCGGTTGAGCAAGGCCCAGCATTGACTGTTGCCAAAGCTCGCGAAGCCGAAGGGGCCGAAACTTTTGACCAATTGGCTCAGCGGTTAAAGCGCGACGATCTGATACAGCAAGATGCTGAGACCTTGCGTCGTCAACGCTTTGCTGAAGAAAACCCACTGCTTGCTAGCGCTGCCGCCGGTTCAGCTGGTTTGATCAGCGGCACTTTAAACATTCCAAGCGTGGCAGCCGACGCGTTCAATCAAACGTTTGTCAACCCTGCTTTGCAATTGGCCGGTCTAAAACCATTGGCCAAAGTGACCACCGCATTTGGCACTGAGTACCTTGCCAAAAGCGCGCAAGATTTTATGCCTAAGATTGGCACGCGCAGCATGGAAGGCGCGTGGAAAAACGAAGAGTTTGCCCCATGGCTTATGTCCAAGCTGGCGGCCAACTCCCCTCAAATGGCTACGCAACTTGCCGCAGCTTTTGTGCCTCCGCTTCGCGCAGTTTTGCTGGGCGGCATGGGCGGCACAGCGGCCGGCCAAAGTTACGCGCAGGGCGATGACTCTCGCGTGGCCATAGCCAAAGGCGCGATTGAAATCGGCACAGAAATGTTGCCGTTAAAAGTCTTTGACAAATTAGGCGACACGTTTAAAGGCATGTCGGTTGCAAAGCAAAACGCCGTGATGGCAATTGCTGGCCAAAGACTGGCACAGTCAGGTACGGCGATTACTGCCAACGGCATCACCAACGCCATTGAAGAAACTGCTGCTCAGTTTGGCGGCAACGTGCTTGACAAGTTCTTTCAAGGTAAAGACATTGAGCTAAGCAAGGGCCTTGGTGAGGCCGCCGTAATTGGTGCGGCCACTGGCTCGGCTATGTCAGCGCCGCAAGTTGCCGGCATCGCTACGGGCGCGTACGACCCTAACGCGCAAATCGCCCGAGCCATTAACCAAAACGTTGCCGGCACACAGTTCACAGGCACCGATCAAACCGCCCGCGATCTACTGAGCCCTCAAACGTACGACGCTCGGTTGATCAGTCCGTTGGAAACGTCGGACCCCTCGCGCGTTTTACAGTCTACGTCAGTCGATGACGCGGTTACCTCAGCAAATGAATTGGCCGGTTCGCTTGAAATCGCGCCAGCTCCAATCGCGCCTATCGCGCTTGAGCCCCAGCCTTTGCCGGCAGTAGACGCGCTTGGCCGAATCGAGCCAACGTTTGATGCCGCCGCGCCGCTGGCCCCATTGCCGGCCCTCGACACAATGCAGGCCGTTACCTTGCCTGAACCAAGTGTTGCTACAGAACAACAGTTTGGTTTGGACAAGTTGCGCCTGACTGCGCCCCGTCCACAAAAGATTCAGGGCGTTGCGGTTTCGCAATTGTCTGACGATCAACTTCAAACAATTGCCTCTGACGAAAGCGTGCCTGCTATTACCCGCAGGGGCGCGTCAGTTGAGCTCACAGCGCGTCAAACAGAAGCGGCTGGTACTACCCCCGCCACCTTGCCTGCAAGCGCTCCTATCACGCCAATGGCTGGACCCCCAAGCGCTCCTAGCGTACCATTGGCCAATGCACCAGCCGAACAAACCGCAGGCATCACTGCCGACAAAACTCTTGCCATTCCAGAATCGCAAGTGCCTAGTACCGCAATTGCGCCAGTGGGAGGCCAGCCTGCCGCAGACGGAGCGCGAGCAACTGCACAAGCTGCTCTCGACAGGTGGGCTACTTCCAGTGGTGTAGAAACCCCGGCGGTTTTGGCCGCCGCCCCAGCTGACCTTGACAGCGCAGTCAATGAGATTGGCCAAGCCTTGAACAGCCAGTTTGGCGGCAAGGTCTACGCTTACAGCGACTCCCGCCCCACGGCTTTGAACGGCCTTGCCATCGGCGGGGCAGCCTTCATCAACACAGCCAACGTTGATACCAACGTCGCCCGCACAGGCCTCCACGAATTCCACCACACGGTCGAACAGCTGGCCTCTCTTGAAGCCAAGCAAGGTCAGACAGACACGGCAGCTCAGCAGTACGTGGCCAGCATGAACGGCATCTTTGATGAGATGACCGACGAGGGCAAGCGCGCCTACCTTGAAAAGTTTTTGTTGAAGGATGAGCTGGCCGGCATTGCCGATCCTGTTGCGCGCGAACAACGTTTGCAAGAAGCTATGACCAGCCAGACCACTCGGTCCGAAATGGTTGCGGACTTCCTAGGCAACAGGGCTACGGACAAGAAATTCTGGCGGGACGTGGCGGCTGCTGATCCACAAGGCTTCAAAGGTTTTGTCGACAAATGGATCAACATCATTGACAATTTGATCAGCACGCTTAAAGGCACGTCAACACAAGGCAGAAAAGAATCTGCCCGAGTTGACAAGTACCTGCGTGATTTGAACAAGGCAAAGTCAGTAGCCCGTGACGCACTCGTCACGTATAGCAAAGGAATTCAAAATGGAAACATTGGCACCGCAAGCGGTCAAGGCCTATCAGGGCCTACAGCGTCAGCTCGACAAATCACTGGTGGAGATGGGCGCGGTGAAAACCCAGAGTACGGAACAGCCCGCGAAGGCGCCGTCTCCGTTATCGGCCGGCACTACTCAACCGAAGCCCGCGCTTCGTTAAACGGAGCTTACTATGGGACTGGCCTCAAAGGTGCAGAGCGCGATCGACTGGACGGTAGCCCAGATCCTCGCCTCAAAAATCGCATTTACTTCTATGTTGACCAAGGCGCCGGGGTCCGCCCCGAATCCGGAGTCGGAGGCATCGCCCACGAAGTCCGACTCAACAACATCTACGACCCCAAAACGCAGATACTTCCGGTCAAAGGGAACTTCAACGCCTTCGAATCCGCAGTAATCAACGCGGGGTTTGACGGCTACATTGCGCCCTTTGGGAACAATCAAGCAGCCGTCGTGCTGCTGGGCCCGCGCCACTCTGCCGTACCCGTGCGATCTCTGGGTCGCGTGGCCGGTGCCCCAGCCCCTGTAGCAGCCGAACCTACGACGCTGAAGAAGGGGCTTCTCTCCAAAGAGCTGGCAGCCATCGAGGCGTCCCGCGTGCCGGGTGCTCGTGTTGCTGCTGGCAACTTGGAGATTCCAGTCGCTTCACGCGACGCGGCCAACGTTGAGCTTGAGCGCATCGGCAGCAACGTCAGGTTTAGCAAGAAAGAAATCCCAGAAGCAATTGACGAATTCGCCAAGCTCGAGACAATCATCCCCCGAGCACGCGAAGGTTCGTACAACACAAACCGTCAACTCAAGGTCGACTTGCAATCCAAGATCTTGGCCGCAGCCAAGGAAGCCAAGGTTGACTTGTCTGCCGAAAACGACGAAACCACAAACTACCTTACTCGGATAGGTGTGGCCGACGCGCTGTACGCGATCCAATCCAATGCAAACGCTGTGGGCTGGTACGACAAGACAGTTACCAAAGCGCTGCGCATTCTGGGTCAGATTCACCCGGAGATAAACACCGATCCGAATGCCAAGTTTGCGTTTACGTGGGCCTTGGCCGTCACATCTAACGGGCTCAAAGTTGACAAAAACTTTGAGCTTGCTGAGCGCGCCTACAAAGACTACAAGCGCACCGGCAAAATGCCGACCAACATCACGGCTGGCCAAGCGCAAAAGGCTATCAATGAAAGCCTCGACCTGTTCAACAAGATGGTTGCGCAATACGGCATCGACGACGTGCGCCGATTTATGGACAGCAAATTCCGCGTGTCCCAGATTGAGCGCGCCACCGGCCTAGATGTGGGCGGCGAATTCAAAGAGACCGAAGTGCGCGGCGCAGCCGTGCTGGGTCCAAAGATCGGCAACGGTTTTTATTCAAACCTCAATGGCTTCTTTGACCAGCTCACAATGGACCGTTGGCTCATGCGCACATGGGGCCGCTGGACTGGCACGTTGATCGAAGCGCGCCCTGACATGGTCAAGGCCAAGCGGGCAGAACTCAAAGAGCTTGTTGTAAAAATGAAACAGGACGCACCTGCTGCGCTTGAGTTTCAAAAGGCGCTTAACGCGAAGCTGCAATCAGGGGATTTGGACGCGTTGGCTTTGGCTATCCAGAAAGCCTCGATGGTTCCTGCCACTCGAGAAGCCTTCAACAAAACAGCTACCGGCCAAGAGATCCGCAAGACCGGCAACGCTTTGGCCAAGTACCTTGACGGCCAGAAAGAAGCACCGGCCGGACCCGCTGAACGCAACTACATCCGCAAAGTCTTCAACAAAATTCTGGCTGATGTTCGCAGCAAAGGATACCCTGCTCTTACAATGTCCGATCTGCAAGCGTTGCTTTGGTATCCAGAAAAACGCCTGTATGACATTGCCAAATCAGACGAGGACGCCAGCGAAGGCTACTCAGACGACGAGGCCCCAGATTATGCAAACGCGGCAGCCAAGCTGGCGCGTGGCGTCGGCGTCTCTGATGCAGACATTCAGAGCGCAATAACCGAAGCGGAGAAAGAATATGAGACTAGAGTCAGCGCAGGACCAGCAGAACCAAGTGCTGGAGGACAGCAAGCCAAGCCTACTGTCCCAGAAGCAGTTCGCGGATTTGGTGAGCGACAAGGCCGCACCTTCCTCACAACAGGCGTCGTCCACCGCGTTCGATCCGCTGGTGCAGATCCTGCAAACCAACCCAACTCTTTCAAGAGAAAAGGCGGAGGCGATGATAAGAGCAGCCGAGTTCTAGGGCTGCCATCGGTAGCCATCTTCACACCGGCGACCACCTTCAAAAATGCACTGGGCGAAGTCCCAGCTGCAGCACCCAAGTTCTTTGAGGTGGGCGCCGACGGCGCTAAGACTTTCCGCAATTCAATCCAAGCATCCAAAGATTCATCACCCTTTGGCGCGTCGGTCTACGTGTATGACGAGGCTGACTACGCAGACATGCGTTTGTTCTTGGCAGAAGACGGCAACGCCGGCTTTGCTTTAAAGGGCGACGACATCGTGTCAGTGTTTGCTGGACCGGAGCAACGCGGGGCAGTCAACGCTATCCTGCAACTGGCTACGCAAGAGGGCGGCCGCAGGCTCGATGCGTTTGATACCGTGCTTCCATACCTGTACGCCATCCACGGATTCAAGACTGTGGCCCGGGTTAAGTGGAACGACGACGCTGCGCCAAACGACTGGGACAAAGAGACCTTCAAAGACTTCAACAAGGGCGAGCCCGATGTGGTGTTCATGGTCCACGACCCTGCGTCGTTTGCCAAGTACGGCGAGAAGGATGGCAAGGTTCTCAAGGACTACGACCAAGGCGCGGTCGAGCAAGCCGATGCTTTGAAAGGCATCAAACAAGTTCGCCAAACTGATCCTGAAAGCCTAGAATCCGTGTTCAAGAGTTTGGAGAAACGGGGTCTGGCAAAAGCAAACGCCGAGGCTGCAGTTAACCGCAGACCTGACGCAGCGCAGATCAACTATATGCAAGACAATTTCCTCGACATCCTCGACGAGCTGGACACAGCCGGCTTAGTTGAGATCAACTGCTAATAAGGGTTTACCATGACACCTCAAATGATTATCTCCGCCGACCACAAACGCATACTGGACGACGCGATTCACTCCGAGCTCTATGCGTCCAACCTGTACAAGCACATCGCCAATCAGGTGCAGCGCCTTGGCTACCTTGGTGCAACCAAATTCTTTTTGAAAGAAAGCGCTACCGAGTTGGAGCATTACCAGCTGCACGCACAATTCCAAAACGATGTCGGCACCGTGGCCAAGGTCCCAATGATTGAAGCGATGACCGATTCAATCAAGTCGTTTTCCGACGCCATGGAATTGGCTTACGAAACCGAGCTCGAGCTTTACAACAGCTACAAAGATTGGTACTCACAGACCAGCGGCGACCCAGCAGTTCAACAATTCCTGTTGCAATTCTTGGAGTTCCAGCGCACCAGCGTCGGCGAGTACGGCGACCTGCTTTCGCGCATCCAGCTGGTCGACCAAGACAAGGCTGGCATGCTTTTGATCGATCAGGAGCTGGGAGCCTGAGCACATGGCAACCTGTACATACACGTTCATTGGTGCTGACGGCAAGAGCACCACGGTTAAGGGTATACCAGCCCTTAAAGAATTTTTGCTTGAGGGCGGCCTCAAACAATACCTGCCCAGTCGTGCGGCTGAGCTGACGTCGCTTGCGGCCCCTAGCTTTAGCCGGCGTGAACAAAAGAACGCGGCCGCCAGTCGCGTTGCTGGTACAAGCGCGGACCGTTTTAAACGAACCGGCGAATTGCAACAGGCCGTTACGGATTTGCAAGAAGGCAAGATCACCCGCGACGAATACAACGCAATGGTTGACGAGCTTCGCCCGGTCTACCCGTACGCTGAGGTGCCTGCTCTCACAACCGCTTCCGAAGCCAAGTACGCCTTGGCCAACGGCCGTGGCCAAAGCCCAGAGAAAGCAGCCAAGTACAAATTGCCATCCGCCACTTTGAACAGCGGTGACTGGGCGCAGTTGCGTTTGGACATTCCGTCCTACCAAGAACACGACGCGTGGGTGGTCAGCGTTCATACACCTAAGTCCACCAACCGTGAAGTGCAAGCGGCTTATGACGCCGGCACCGTGATTGGCTACGAATCCGTGGCGTCAATCACCGATGCAACTTTTGGCATGAACCAGAAGGCTGCAACCAAGATTGCGCAAGGCACAAGCAAAGGCACGATTGCTACGATCCTTGGCAAGTGGAAGCCTATCAGCGACAAGGCCGCGCGCGATCGCGCTGAGGCTGCACTGGGTGATCCAGCTTGGACGCAGGTCGGCATGGACCCGTTCCGTCACAGTTACTTCTACGACCGCGACACCATGCAGCCGGTGCTCAGCGCCGATGAGGTGATTCAGATCGGCCCTCTGGTGTTGGCCAAGAATGCCAAGTTCAGCGAAGACGGCACAGACATCACCGGAGCGCAGATCGCTTTTAGCGCACGGGCTGGCAATAATCTTGGCGACCGACTTCAGCAAAAAATCTTTTCCGACTTTGATTCGGCCGTGCGCGAATACTCGTCTTTGCCCGGCACCAAAAAAGGGAAACTGCTGGACACTGACCAAGCCCGCGAACTGTCTGAAGAATACCGGGCCAATCGAAACCTTGCACCCTTGGTGCACGAAGCTGCCAGCGCGTTTACTCAGCGGGCCTTTGAAGAACGCATGGCCAACGCACCGGATGGGGCCTTGGTGGTCTTTATGGCTGGCGGTGGTGGGGCAGGTAAGTCCAGTGCTGAAAAGCTGCTTGCCGGCGACATGGACCGCGCTAACACAATCCTCGACGGAACGTTGTCAAGCTACGACAAAGCAGCGCGCAATGTGCAGCTGGCGCTTGACAACAACCAGACTGTGCGCATAGCCTATGTGTATAGAGATCCCGTTGATGCTTTGGCCAGCCGCAAGGGTGGCGTGCTTGAACGCGCTATGAGCCGAGGCCGCACCGTGACCCTTCAGGCTGTGGTCAAAGGGCACTCAGGTTCTAGCGAAGTGGTTCGCCGACTCCAAGAAACTTTTGGCGGCAATCCCAATTTCAAGATCAATGTGATCGACAACTCGCGCGGCGAGAACAACGCCGTATTTTCTACGCTTGCTGACGTGCCTGTCGTCAAGCGTGACGGCTTACTGGAGAAATTCAAAGATGCAACAGACCAAGCGCTCGCCAACGGCTGGATCAGCCAAGAAGTCTACGACGCAACCACGACCCCCTATGACGCCCGCGAAGCAGATGGAGGCACGGGCCAACGCGCAGGCGTTCGACAGGGCGATGAAGGACAAGTTCAAGGACGGGGCGAAACTGGCGAACCAAGATACTCCGTAAAGCA
>Ga0181344_1000911_pt1 | contig 11318 bp, 4 predicted proteins | sample Su13VDMLBDD_FD_130098 | JGI IMG/M metagenome (GOLD analysis project Ga0181344, IMG submission 130098) | Freshwater viral communities from Lake Michigan, USA - Su13.VD.MLB.D.D | ecosystem: Environmental > Aquatic > Freshwater > Lake | place: USA: Michigan | collected 2013-07-15
GCTAAGATTACAGGTTCATATGAAATGACAGAACCAGCACATTCGGCAATCTTTAACCGAAGAGTAGTTGGTGGTGAAATCATGATTGTTAACAAATACTTGATTAATGATTTTGAAAAGATTGGAATTTGGTGTGAAGATTTGAAAAATGAAATCATTATAAATGAAGGGTCAATTCAAAACATCAATTTCAATAATTATTTGGATCCTGAAGATAAGAACTACAATAAGAAAGTTAAACGAATTGAACATTTAATCCCTAAGTACAAAACTATTTGGGAGATTTCACAAAGAGAACTTATCGATATGGCGGCAGACAGAGCACCATTTATTGATCAATCACAATCAATGAATATCTACATGTCTAATCCTACATTATCAAAGATTACTTCTTCACATTTCCACTCTTGGGAAAAAGGATTAAAGACACTTTGTTACTATGTTCGAACAAAGGCGATATCAACAGGAGCGAAACATTTAGCGTTGGATATGTCGAAAAAACAAAAACCGAAAGTAACTCCTGAACCACCAAAAGTTGATTATTCTCACTTGAATTTACCACCAAGACCTGAGAGTTCTGACTTTGAATGTTTTGGATGTTCATCCTAAAATTTAAATCACTGAGAAATCAGTGATTTTTTTTTACTTAAAAAAACTGTAAGTTATATTTATATGTGATATGGCAAATGGTATTACTTATGGTATTTCTTTCCCTTTTGTAGATTCTTTTACAGGAAGGTATCTTGATGTTACTGAATCAACTGAGGGTGAAATCAGAGCAAACTTGGTTCATCTATTATTAACGAGAAAAGGAAGTAGATACTTTCTTCCTGATTTTGGTACAAGATTATATGAGTATATTTTTGAACCATTAGATGGACCTACTTTTTCAGATATTGAAGCTGAGATTAGAGATACCGTTAAAACCTACATGCCAAACTTACAAGTAACAAATATAACAGTGGAACCCGCATCAGCAGGTTTGGAAGATAAAGGATATACTGTAAATCAATACGGTGAAAGAGAATTCAAGGTTACAAACATTGCGACTTTAGAACACACCGCTAAAATAAAAATAGATTATAAAATTACCGATTCGGCTTTTGAGTCACAAGATTTCATAATTCTAAATATTTAATTTTATATGGCAGAGAAAAAGATTTCCTATACGGTCAGGGATTTCCAAGGAGTTAGAACAGAACTTATTAACTTCACAAGAACCTATTACCCTGATTTAGTTCAGAACTTCAATGATGCTGGTATCTTCTCAGTGATGTTGGATTTGAACGCTGCCGTTACAGACAACCTCAACTTCCAAATAGATAGAAGTATCCAAGAAACTGTTCTACAGTTTGCACAACAAAAGAATTCTGTATACAATATTGCAAGAACTTATGGTTTAAAAGTTCCAGGTCAAAGACCTTCAGTTGCTTTAGTTGATTTCTCAATTACAGTACCTGCTTTTGGAGATAGAGAAGATTTAAGATATTGTGGTATATTAAGAGGAGGATCGCAAGTTAGTGGTGCTGGTCAACCATTTGAAACGGTATACGATATTGATTTTGCATCACCGGTAAATGCTGAGGGATCACCTAACAGATTAAAAACACCAAACTTTGATGCTAGTGGTAAATTAATTAACTACACCATCACTAAAAGAGAAGTAGTTGTAAACGGAATCACAAAAGTATTCAAAAGAGTAATCACACCAAACGATGTAAAACCTTATTTACAGTTGTTCCTTCCTGAAAAAAATGTGTTAGGAATTACAAGTGTTTTATTAAAACCTGGTACTCAATACTCAACAATACCAAACCCACAGGACTTTTTAACTTTGGGACCACAAAGATGGTTTGAAGTTGATGCTCTTGTACAAGATAGGGTATTTGTTGAAGACCCTACTAAAGTATCTGATCAACCAGGTATTAAAGTTGGACTCTATATTACAACATCAAATAAGTTCATATCTGAGTTCACATCGGAAGGTTATTGTAAACTGACTTTTGGTGGTGGAAATATTTCTGCCGACGAACAGTTACGACAATTCGCAATTGATGGTAAAGGATTTGATTTAAGTAGATATACTAACAACTTTGCTATGGGTGCCGCTCTTACTGCAAACAGTACTTTGTTTGTTCAGTATAGAATTGGTGGTGGTCTATCAAGTAATGTCGGTATCAATACAATCAATCAGATTGGTACGGTATCATTTGCGGTTAATGGACCTTCAGAAAGCGCTAACAGAAATGTTATCAATAGTTTACAGTGTAACAATGTTACTGCGGCAATCGGTGGGGCTAATCCACCAACAACTGAAGATGTTAGAAACATGGTGGCATTTAACTTTGCAGCACAGAACAGAGCGGTAACCGTTAATGACTACAATTCAATTCTAAGAACAATGCCAGCTCAGTTTGGTGCTCCTGCTAAAGTGGCAATTACTGAAGAAAACAATAAGATTAGAATCAAAATGTTATCCTACGATGCTAGTGGAACATTAACCAATGTTGTGTCAAACACATTGAAACAAAATGTTGCAAATTACCTATCAAATTATAGAATGATCAATGACTACATTTCTATCGAAGCTGCTGAGACAATTGATTTGGCGGTTACTGTAGATGTTGTATTAGATAACAGTCAAAACCAAGGAGCAATCATTTCTAAAACAATTCAAGTGGTAACAGAGTTCTTTAACCCACTTGTAAGAAACTTAGGACAAAATGTTAACATCTCAGAATTGAGAAGACTTATCCAAAGCGAAAACGGAATTGTAAGTGTGTCCGATGTTTTATTCTACAATCAAGTAGGAGGACAATACTCATCAAGTCAAACATCAATGCCTTATGCTGATCCGGCAACAAGATTAATCCAACCTTCCGCAGATACTTTATTTGCAACACCAACACAAATTTATCAAGTGAGATACCCTAATAAAGATATTAATATTAGAGTATTGAACTTAACATCTGTTAATTTCTCTTAGTGATTTATTTTTTTCAGATCGGGCGTATTTTTCTATGAAAATAGGAAATAAACTATTTATGAAAAAACGAATTTTTAATGCCTAAGTCATACAGAATAAGAACCGAAGTCGGTGTTGATAAGTATATTAATGTCAATTTAGAACAAGATTGGGACTCACTTGAGATACTTTCCCTTAAGATCCTTGCAAACAATGTTTACACAAGATTTTGTGCAGATTACGGTGTCGTAACTGGTAGGGTATTTGTGAATGGAGGGTATGGTTTACCAAACGCCAAGGTCTCAATATTCCTTCCTTTAGAGGATGGAGACGAATTGAATCCTGTAATCACAGAATTATATCCGTACAAAACACTTTCCGACACTAATGAAAATGGGTATAGATATAACTTACTTCCAAAACTCCCATCATACAATGGACATGTTTCTACAGGATCTTTTCCTAATAAAGGAGATGTATTAATGAATGATTCATACATTGAGGTGTATGACAAATATTATAGATTTACAGTGACCACAAATGAAAGTGGTGACTTTATGATGTTTGGAGTTCCTGTTGGAGAACAAACAATCGTAATGGATGTTGATTTATCCGACATAGGATGTTTCTCACTTTCACCGCAAGACCTCATCCAACAAGGATTGGCAACTGAAAGTCAGGTAAATGGTGCAAGATTCAAATCCTCAACCAATCTTAATGAACTACCACAAATTAAAAATTTAGTTTTTAATGTTGATGTAAGACCATTTTGGGGTAGTGAAGACTTATGTCAAATTGGAATTACTCGAGTTGATTTTGACTTAACAAAGTTAGCGAATGTTACAATACAACCAAGTGCTATATTCATGGGGTCTATCATATCCAATACAGACGATGATGCTCTCAAGGTAAGTTGTAAACCAAAAAATAACACAGGTAACTTATGTGAATTAGTTGCAGGACCAGGTCAGATACAAGGAATCAGACAAACAATTTATTCTGATACCGCAGGTTTACCAATACTTGAAAGGTGGGATATTGAACAAGGTGGTAAGGTAATTGATGCTGACGGTACATATGTTTTAAATGTACCAATGAATTTGGATTACATTTATACAAATGAGTTTGGACAACAAGCAATATCAACAGACCCTAAAAAAGGAATACCTACCAAAGGTAAATACAGATTCAAGTTTAGATGGGAAACACAACAACCTTTACAAGGGTCGTTTTTAAGGGCGGACTATTTAGTACCAAACATAAAAGAACATGGATGGACTTCATATACTAACGATCCATTTATAAATAACAATACCACCGTTTATAACTACCCAACTATACCTGCAGGTTCCACAACAGGAACTACCGTTACATTTACAGGGTCATATGGTTTGATCAGACCAATAGCCTATAACATCGAAAGTTATACGATTTTTATTAATGGTGTGAATTATTACGGATCACCCGAGTCGATTCAAGTCGTAAACGGAACTCAGTTTACAATTGTTGCAACACCAATTGACCCACTTCAACCAATGAATCTTGATTTTACTCAGGTACCACAAGATTTATTTGATGTGTTTAAATCTTACGCTTTTAGTACGGATTGGGATGACTACGCAAATATCCAAGACGCTATTGATTGTGAAGATACTTTCTACGAATTTAATTATAATAAAGTCTACACGACAGGATTGTTTTTAGATAGATATAAAAATGGTTTGGGTAGAGCAAAACATTTAGGTATTAAAGAAATTGATAATAGATCATGTAAATCAACTGTTAATACATTTCCTGTAAACGATATAATAAGAAACTTTGACCCAATATTTTTTGTTTTCAACATATTAATTAACATACTAATATTCCCATTACTTGTTTTATTGTTTGTTGCTCACTTCATCGCATTTTCATGGCCAATATTGAAGTTTGTCCTAATTATTTTGGGAATATTTTTAACAAAGAACGCAATTAACGATACTTTTGTTGCGATTGAAAATGCTTCAGATATTATAGAAACACAGGCAAGTGTTATTTCTGCAAGTGCTGCAGGACCTGTTGTGGATGTTGGTGCGATATTAAAGGCGATTAGATTGATATTAGCTCAAGTTGTTTTGGTTCTTAAGGCTGCCTTTTCTGTTGTACTTGCTGCATTATTTACCGCATTTGCTGTTGTTGCTGCGATTAAAGTAAAAGGTTTCCCAAGAATTGGACTACCAATGATATCATATCCTGACTGTACAAGTTGTGAGTGTGATTGTGGAAATGCGGATTTGAGTGACGATTTCGACACCAATTCAATAACCAATCAGTTAAATCAGGAGGCAGCGGCATTAGCATCATCACAAAATAATACAAATACCGTTTTATCAACCCCTAACACTCTAATTGCACCTGTAAACTATTCAGGATCTTATAGATTAGATCACCCAAATCTTTCCGATGATGAGGATGGTAATGAACCATTCCCTCCATGTAAGGCTTTGGCAACTTTTTTAGGTGATGAGGATATTACAATTGATGTTGTGTTAAGAGCATCATTAGATTTTACAAGAATGGCTTCAGGTTATGATGTTATAAGTTCTAATGATCCTAATAGATATATACCAAATGAGGCTTACTTACTTAAAGCACCACAACCATTTTTATTCACAATCGATAAGATTTTAGGTAACCTACCTGATAGTAGATATTTTGCTTACCCAACTTCAGTTACATTCAGTCAAAAATTAAATGAATTTAATACAAGAGATAAATATTTCTATTCAAGTACGGGTAATGTACCTAATACAGGTGTTAACCAAATTAAAACAACTGTTAACCCAAGTTCAGGATCAACACCATATTTTGACCAAGTATTGGTAGTTTTAATGAGTCAAGGGTCAACTGAGTCTTTAGGTATTGGGGAGATTGTTACATTCCAAGACCCAAATTATGTAAATCCTAACTTCACAACCCCTGGTAATAGATTAACAAACCTAACAGGAGCAACAACCAATCAGTTTCAAAATAACGCAATAACAGGAACAACTTTCACAGGTCAAACAGGTATTACAATAACATATGCAAATCCTTCAGGACCAAGTGCAGGTGCATCATTTGCAAATATTGTGATTCAGTCACCACAAATAAGTCAACTTCCAGTTACAGGAAATACAAATTCCGAACAGTCTTATTTGAAGTACGCAACAGACATGGAATACTTCCAACTTATAACTGGAGTTACTTTTAGTGATTTTGTCGCATTAGCAAATACAGGAAATACAGGATTTTTCCCGGCATCTTATTTATTACATGATATAACTTGTGCTGTGGGGGTATGTGGTGTATCAACACTTACATTCCCTAACATCATCCAATCAATGCAAGATTTCCAAAACTATGAAATATGTATTTTTGTTAGAGGGGTTGATCCACATACCGCAAAACAACCAACAATACAATATGACTTATCAAGAATATTTGGTAAATCATACGGTACCGGACCTATTGTAAGTGGAAGTTATTATTTAAATTACCCAATACAGCCGTTATCAAGTGGTGTGAAGCCGGTACAACACGATACCGTAAACAATACAACCAATAATTTATATTTCCCTTCATTTACATTTACACCAAGTGCATCAAGTTGGACGGCATTTACATCAAATTACCCTTACTACTATTTGAATACCGACGATAATTCAGGAGCGGCAAATGCATCTAACTACTCACCTTATCCTGGACAGTGGTCAAACAACGCTCAAAGTACTATATCTTTAGCACAAACCATACCAAACTCATATGGTTTACCAATAGGATCAACATCATATTATACTGTTGGTGGTACATACATCAGATGGGTAAAAAATGTTAACAACCCACCTATGTTCTTACAAACACAATCAGGTCCAGGATGTAATCAATCTTGTCAAAAGGCTGAATACTTTAATACGGGATCGACTTTCTACACAGGAGTTAATTCACCTGAGGGTAACTTAACGGCTCTTTATTCACCGGCTTACTATAGATACAATTTACCTGGCGTGTCTTTCACACCTAGTAGATTAGTTATGAGAAGTGATAGGTTACCAACATCAAGCCAAGTCCAAAACGGACCGACAGGAACTCAAACGGGGTACGCTCTTCACCAAAACGATAACTTTGCATTCTACACCGCGAGTGGTGCACAAAGTCAACCTTTAGTTTTAGCGGGACTTGATTTCCCATCTTTTGAGAGTAAGGATTTAGATCCTGTCACCTCAGCGCTTACTGAGACATTAACATGTGAAGGTATGGTTCCATTAGAATGTTATTCAGGTAGTGGAAACAATGTTGGAATAATTCCTTACAGTCAGTGTGATGTTCCTGAAAATAGAATGGTTAAAGGATGTTACTGTTTATTAAATTACATAGAAACTGATGTTCCTTTCTTTAAAAAATTATATTTGATACCTGAGTATTTTAGAGATGCCAGATTATTCTTGGAATGGAAAGTAAGATTCACTATGAATTTTGCTGCATGTCGAGGAATCTTCGGACAAGTATTCCAAAACAATTGGATAAACGGAAGTCTTTACATGTTTAATTTTAACAAGAGAACCACATTCAATGCGTTGGCACAACCTGTATATAATTATTGTCAAAATGTAATCGTATTTAACGAAGTTACAAACACATTCTATTATAGATCATCACCATGGAATGGAAGTAACTTTATAGGGAAAGAATCGCCAAATCAAGCTGGAGGACAAGCTTTAAGTTTATATTATGGTTATAATGAAAGACAAATTCAATTTCCAACTACAGTTACTGATTTAGGACCGAGAGATGCGTTTATTAATGAAGTATGTTGTTCATCTTCAGAAGGTGGATTTGGATCTTACTACGCAAACCAATTAAAAACAACTTCTTATCAAGACAACTCTGATATAATCCAATTAGGATTCTTATCAAGAATTTTAAATGATGGTGTAAGACAACGAATGTTACCATTAACTAATGGTGATAATAGTAGCGAAGGTGTTGGTATATTACAATTCTTTAACAGTACAAGAGGTGGTGACAGAATTGATGGTGACTGGGCTCAAATGTTATCGATTAACTCAGAATGGCAAGTGTCTCCATTTATCACAGAAAATGTACCAAATAACACATACATTTATTTTGGTGATAATCAAAACGGAGGACCTGCAACATTACCATCTAAAAAGATAAAACCTATTTTGGGATTATTTTTCTCTTCAACAACGGAACAATCTAGATATAGAAAGATAATGTCACCAGGGGTTGAAACTTATAGTATTAATCCACCATTAGAACAACAGTTTGGATACCCTAAATCTCAATTTGTACCAAATTATAAATGGCAGATACAGATCCCAAGTGATAATGTTAACGCACCAAATATTTTTGGTTCTGAGGATAATAATTGGTATACAGATGTTTATGGTAATGGATTCTACAAAAGAAGATATCAAGATTTAGATTTTAGAACGGGTAACGAAAAATACCAAACAATTTTAACTAAATTAGGGTTCATTGCCAGTTATTCAGGTACGACAAGTGCGACTATTGGGCCAGCACCAATTACACCATTATCGTCTATAATACAAGGAGATCCAAGTACAAGTCCAAGTGAGGCGGTTATTGTTGGAGCACCTTACCATTTCTATTTTGGTTTGAATAACGGTAAAACAGCGGTAGACAGATTCTATAAACTATATGTTGCAACAGAAGAATAATCATGGTAGATCCTACAACTAGAATAATAGAATCAACTCAAAGATTTAAATCGGCACCTTTAACCGATCAGTCTTTAAATGTGCCTTTCACTCAAAAAATGAAAGAGTTGGTCGAATTTGACCGATCTGTTGACTTAAGTTTAATTGCGGTTTTTGATGAAGAAAGACAAGCATCCTCAACAATTAGACCTGTAACAAAGTTCACACTTCTTTTTGAGAACGCTTTAACGGGTTCTACTGTTTATGTTCCATTCAGAGATAACTTGTATTATACAAATGCTTTGGAAAACGCTAGATCATATTACCCAACAGGTAATGTGAATCAAAATGGTATAATATCAAACCCAACAACAGATCAAAGTATTCTTTGGGATGGTTTCCCACAATACCCTGAGTTTGATTTTATTAGAACAGACTCAAATGTGGTTGGATATACTATTGGACCTGGTAGACATTTAGATTTTAGAGCGGTAAGTGCGACAACTTATAATTGGACACATTATTTAAGTTATCCATTTGAAAATGACTATAATAAAAAAATGTATGCAATTGAACCACTAACACAATTAACATGGAGTTGGGTCGCATCAGACGGGATTCCTTTTGTTATTTCAGTTGGTAGTGATACAACAACAGGTTTCATCAGATTTAGATGTCCTGTACCACATGGATTGTTAGATGGACAATTTGTACAACTTTCAGTTAACTACAATGGAAATCAATTTTTCCAAGTTTCAAGTTTAGGTGACGGAGGATCAGGATCAGAAGAATACATATTCAACATACAAAATGTTGGATATACAGGAACTACATTTTCAACTCTTACTCAAGGTACATTAAAAAAAGTATTGGATGTAACAAACTCCGCAGACACTATTAGTCAATATTATGTTAGAAGACATAAAATCTTAACTAATCCTGACTGTGCGATAATAACAAATGCAGGTTATGAAAAAAACATTTATAACGATAAGACTAAATGTGAGATTAAAGTTTTAACACCAAACCAAAAACAAAGAACATCAGTTAAAGAAGGATCCCGATCTTATAATCTTTCTTTTAATTGTGATGTTAATATTGGTAATTTACAGGATAATCAAAATAGACCTATTACACAATTATTCTTCACTACAATTTGGAGAGGATACTTTGGATGGACACAAAAATTAAAACAAGGATGGGAATTTAATACATTCTTAGATAAAGGAAAACCACAAATTTGGTGGGATCAGAATAATGTTGATTCAAACACATCGGTTCCACAACTTCAGTATAACGCACTAACAAATCAAGGACCATTTTTCTACAATGATTTTTATACGAGTGGTGATACTTTAGATGGTGATTTTTGTGAGTGGAATAATTTTGATCAGGCAGAAAGAGTTATATCGACTTACCAACATAAGATAACTTATAATAATACATGGTTTAGTTTACCAAGTGATAACTTAACGACAACCAACCAATATGGTTATTTTTATCAACCACACAACCCAATACAAATAAGAGTATTCTCAGATTATATTGAAGAGGGAAGTGCGGATACAGTTGTTGGTATTCCTGATTATGCGTATTACTCAACTTTAATATCTTCATTCAGATGGAGAGATTTATATCCATATGGGTATTTGAGTTCTGATGGTTTTGGGGTTGATTACCCATTCCTTAATAATGCTCATTATCCTTTTGTTGATACGATTTTCAGAATCACTCCTGAAAATTATAATATAATTAGTGACTACGCAACACCGTCAAATCCGACTCAGATTAATACTTATCAAGGAGGTAAAGTTCCTTATGACATAAACACAATACCTGAACCTTTAATAGATGGATGCGACTAGAATAAAAATTGTTAAAGATGACATTGATAAGTTTGTCAATATTCCAGTCCAAATGCAATGGGACTTTATGGGTAGGGACGATAGTATCCAAGAGTATGAGGTTGATGCTATTAACCAAGTAATCGGTGACGGACAAGATTTTGAAATCATCAGATTTGCACACAACATCTTTCAAAATATTGAATCCTCAATAAAGTATGTTTTTAATTTTTACGACTATTCATCACCGATCACAGCAAGTACCGTCGGTTCATGGACTACAAGTTATTTAAACAACGGATTTTCAGTTCAAGATGTATATTATTATTCAAAGTCTTTTACCAAATCATTTTTTAAATTAGATTTTTACGATAGTCCTGATGATAATGTACAAAATTTGTACTTATCAGTTATCCTTCCTGTACAACAAGGTCTCACACAAACAGTAACCTTAAGCCCTACTTTACCACCTGTTGAAATAAAAAAACCAGAAATGATTTTGGATTATATTGGTGCAGACAAAGAGGGATTCTTCATTTATTGGTTACGAAGTAGAAACTTTATTGATGTTAACAGTTTTTATATGTCTGCAAGTTTCTTCGATGCAATAACAGGAGTGTTTAAACAAATGACAAATACAAGACAAGATTTATTATTACCTGACAAATTCACTTTTAGTCATACAGATTACTATTACTACAAGGTTGACTTGGATTATAATAAACAAACATACGAAGTGTTTTCTACTTCAACGGGACTTAGAGTTGGAGATAATAACTCACCGATAATCTGGTATGAATATGTTAA
>Ga0181344_1000913_pt1 | contig 11317 bp, 5 predicted proteins | sample Su13VDMLBDD_FD_130098 | JGI IMG/M metagenome (GOLD analysis project Ga0181344, IMG submission 130098) | Freshwater viral communities from Lake Michigan, USA - Su13.VD.MLB.D.D | ecosystem: Environmental > Aquatic > Freshwater > Lake | place: USA: Michigan | collected 2013-07-15
AGCGACATCGACTTGGCCCGCAACTTGTTGAAGGCCCGCGACTACGAAACACTTGAGCTGCTGTTTGGCAATGTGCCTGACACGCTGTCACAGCTCATCAGGACGGCGTTCGTTGCGCGGGAGGGGTGCAGGTACATCATCGTCGACTTCAGCGCCATTGAGGCCCGTGTGATCGCTTGGATGGCATGGTGCCAGTGGCGGCTGGATGTGTTCGCCACACACGGCAAGATCTACGAAGCGTCGGCTGAGCAAATGTTTAACTTGCCGGCCGGCAGCGTCACGAAGAAATCGCCGTACCGCCAGAAAGGCAAGATCTCTGAGCTGGCTTTGGGATACCAAGGCGGGGCAGGCGCACTCAAGACCATGGGCGCGCTGGAGATGGGGCTCACAGAGGATGAGCTTGAGCCTATCAAAGACGCGTGGCGCGGGGCCAACCCTGAGATTGTCCAGCTGTGGTACTCATGCGAGGGCGCAGCCAAAGAAGCGGTGCTGAACAAGAAGGCGGTCACGCTTCGGATCGCGGGTAAGAAGGCGGCGCTGGTGTTTGCCTATGAGTCTGGGTTCCTTACGATCACCTTGCCAAGCGGGCGCAAGCTGTTCTACGTCAAGCCACGCATTGAGGTCGAGGACCTTGTGCGCGAGACCAGCGCAGGCGGCAAGTTCGTTGTGGCCAGAGCCGGGTCCCTGACATACGAAGGGCAGGACCAGAAGACCAAGCAGTGGACGCGCCTGTCTACGTACGGCGGCAAGCTGGTGGAGAACATCACGCAGGCGGTAGCCCGTGATTGTTTGGCCGAGTCGATGCTGGCGCTGGATGGTGCAGGCTACACACAGCTGGCCACGGTGCACGACGAGATCATCATGGAGATGAAGGACGGCACGTTGAAGGAAGCCGAAAAGATTATGGGTGAAGCTATTGCATGGGCGCTCGGCTTGCCCCTGCGCGGTGATGGCTTTGAGACCAAGTACTACATGAAGGAGATTGATTGATGCAAGGCATAAAGTACGACACTGACAAGCGGGACTTTACACTGCTGCCGTGGGACAGCGTAGAGCAGATTGTTCAAGTGCTGGAGTTCGGCGCGCAAAAGTATTCGCGTGACAACTGGCGATACGTTGAAGACGCAAAGCACCGTTACACCAAGGCAGCGCTGCGCCACATGGTTGCGTATGCCAAGGGTGAGATCGACGATCCTGAAAGCGGGATGCCACACCTTGCGCATTTGGGTTGCTGCATTCTGTTCTTAATGGAGCTGGACAAATGAGAAAGCGCAGCAAGTACAGACCCAAGGGTGTGCGCATTGACAACATGGCTTACGTCAAGTCAGGCATTCAGAAGTTTGACGACGTCAGCGTGGCACTGGATTTGCGCATTAAAAATCACGCAGCGTTAGATCTTCTTTGCACAGGCAAAGCAACCAAAGCGCACATCGATGTTTTGATTGGCGCGTTCAACATGGTTGAGGCCCTTGCCCGGCTTCGCGATGAAATGGGCGCCGACTGGGTCAAAGAAATTCAGCAGGCTCAAGACGCGCTGCTTGCCGTAGCGCGGCGCGGCGTAGCGACCGAGCACTTTATTTGCAGGGGTCCTGAGTTGGTGGCGCTTAAATTGGCCATGGAAATTCACGACGCCCAGCTTGATGCGGCCACGGTGCTTGACATAGAGCGCGCGGTGGATCTCATTGAAAAAGAAATCCGGGGTGGCAAAGCCCGGCCGATTGTTAAACTGGTGGTGGCAGCATGAAATCCGAAACCAAACGAATCACGCTACCCGTGTCCGAGAGCATCGACGACATACGCGATCAACTGGCCAAAGACACGGGCATCCGAATGACGTACACCCAGATATTCAACTACTTGGTTCACTTCTATTTATCGCGCACAGAACAACCCGGCTCAACGCGCACACAGTGGAGGCACCCACAATGACTTGGCCATTCCCACCTTTTCCAAACCCAAAAGACAAGGGCGCAAAGCAGCCCAAGTTCAACCCTGAAAACTACGAGGACGCACCGCTATGAAAATCTGGACCAAAGAATTTGTGTTGGCCAATCCTGAGCTGGCGGCCAATGCGATAACAACATTGCAAGAGCTGGCCACTGATGCGCGCGACGATACTCTTGATGAGATCGCAACGAAAATAGCCGCCATGCCCGGAGACACGGCGGCTAGTATTGCCATTTGGGTTCGGCGGCAGAAAACTACTTTCGCTCCTGACCCTCGACAGTTAGACCTTCCCTTAGACGCTCCTTCTTGATCTGCTGAAGTTCGCGCTGCGCATCGGCGTTCTTTGAAGTGATGGCGCCTTTATCTTCAAGCCTGTTGATCTGGCGAATTTCAGCTTCAAGATCGCGTATCAGTTTTTCCTGCTGCGCTTTATTGATCTGTTCTGACAGCTCAAGATCAATTGGCCTTGCTTTGATACCCATGGTTTGCATTGCTGCAAAGCCGGGCTGTACTGGCAGGCCGTCTTTGCCTGTGCCCGTGTAACCAAGGATGTCTTGGCCAGTCACGTTGGCAATTACATTCAGCGCGCGGTCCCAGTGGTAGTTGCCGATGGCAACCGCTGGGGCAAACTGTTGCCACAACCACTTGCCGCGTTTGGCAGCAGCCTCTGCGCTGGTGTCGTTCTTGTCGACAATGTCTTTGCCAAAGAACGGGTCCTTGTTCCAAATCATTGCGCCGACGGTGTTGAGCACCGGGTTGCTTGGCGTGATTGGCTGCAACAGCGGGACGCCGCCGGCGTTGGCGTTTGCATCCAGCAGATCGCCACCCGGGAAGACCCGGCTTACGTCCAAGAACACAGGCAGGTTGGTCACGTCGTCCATACCAAGGCGGATAGCCTTTGGTGTGGCCAGAGTGGCGCTGGCGCCCTTCATCCAAGGAGGCAGGTTCTCACGCTCTTGTTTCTCCATCTCGCGCGCCTTGTCCCTGAATTCAGGATCGGTTGCGTAGCGGCGAATGACGGTCCACCAGTCTTCGTCCTCACCACCGCCAAGGCTGGCAGCCATGGCGTACATAAGGGCGTTGACTGTGTACAGCGCAGCGGCTGGGGCAGCGTATCGCATTGGGTGCTCAAGCGCTGTGCGCGCCAGCACTGGCACGACCTTGTAGGTGTAGCTGAAGAACGGCAGCGCAAAGTCACGAGCCAGACGCGCGCCCTTGGGCAAGTCGTCGTAGGTGAAGATAAAGTTCTGTGACCAATCGACCGCGTCTTCAACATCCACCCCGCGCTTGCGTGCGTCGCGGTAGATCAAGTAACGGAAGAACAAGTCTTCTGCTTCGTACGCTTTGCCGGCCGGCTTGCGCAAGAAGAATGACATTGCATTCCATATACGGTCTGCTGCCAAGCCGGCTTTGGACTCGCTCATTTGGGCCATGGCCTTGAGCTGTTCTGGCAGTTGGTCCATTAACTCAGAACGGTTAAACGTTCCGCCAAACAAACCAGCCTCTTTGGCTTCGTCAACCATGGGGTCGCCCTTGACCAGATCGCGCACTGCGCCTGCGTACTTGCCCGCGTCCCAGTAAGACACGCCGGCAAAGTGAGCCATGGTCAAGTTGGACAAAACGTTGTTGGCGTGTGACACCGGATTGAGAACGGTCTTGCCCTCTTTCCACATCGACAAACCCTTGAGGTACATCTTGAGCAAATCGTTTTGCATCGAGCTGTCAAAGGTGCTGAGCTGGTCCATCACTTCTTTGGGCACCCACTTACCGCCGAGCTTGCCGTAGCGGCGAACGTTTGCAGTGTCTTCAATTGTGGATGACGGAACCTTAACGTAGCCGGGCTGCTCTACGCGACTTGCGTAGTTGGCTGCAAGGTTTTCATACAAACGACCGAGCGCTAAGTCGCGCTGCGACTTGTTGTAGCCCATGACAAAGCGGAACATGGCATCTCGAATCTCGCCCATGTCGTCGCGTTCTTCACGCGTGTAGTCACGCCACATTGTCACGACGTCGCTGGTCAGCGGGTCGAACGTAGCATCGCGCACTTCCCAGCCTTCATCAAGCCAGTCTTGCACGTCAGCGACGGGCACGTTTTCAAACATGCCGCGAGCCTTGAGGCTGTTGCCGGTGATGCCCTGCATTGTGCGGGTGCGGCCCATCAAACTCTTGGCCGCTTTCATCCATGCTTTTGTTTCGTCGCCGATCTTGGACTCGTAGAAACGTGGCAAGTATTTGCCGTCCCACCGGCCAGCGGCATCTGCCGTCAACATGCCCAAGCGCACAAGCTCTTGTGTTTGCTCAGACATGATCGACTGCATTGAGGCAGCCAGCTCCAGCACATGCTTGGGTGGTTTGACGCCGCGCTTGAGTTCGCCTTCGATCACATCGCTGATCATCTGGCGCTCTTGCTCGGGTAGGTCTTTTAGATTCTTGGCCACATCGACCGTAAGGTCCTGCGCTTTCTCAACTTCAGTCTTCATTTTGCGCAGCGCCCGGCTAAGCTCCGGGCTGACTGGCTTCATGCCGATTCTGTCGAGTACGTTGTTGGCCACATCGGCAACCAAGCGGTAGGCCTTGGCGCCTGCGCCGAAGCGGAAGCGGCCGGTGGCATCGCGGCTGAGGATCCAGCCGTCGGTCTGGCGGTTGCTGAACATCATGTCAGCTGGGTTTTCTTGGCGCCACTGCGAGGCGGCTAGGACAAAGCCGTCAAAGTCTTTGTCACCAAACTCGTCGATTGTTTTGTAGCCAGCCTCTTCGGCCTTCTCTTGCAGGAAGACCCGCTGTTGCTTGGCGTCTTCCGAAAGCTCGCGCTGTTTTACGGAGTATCGCGGCCCGCCAGTTTCGCCCCGTCCTTGAACTTCTCTTTCATCGCCCTGTCGAACGCCTGCGCGTTGGCCCGTGCCTCCATCTGCTTCGCGGGTGTCATAGGGGGTCGTGGTTGCGTCGTAGACTTCTTGGCTGATCCAGCCGTTGGCGAGTGCTTTGTCTGTTGCATCTTTGAATTTCTCCAGTAAGCCGTCACGCTTGACAACAGGCACGTCGGCAAGCGTAGAAAATACGGCGTTGTTCTCGCCGCGCGAGTTGTCGATCACATTGATCTTGAAATTGGGATTGCCGCCAAAGGTTTCTTGAAGTCGGCGAACCACTTCACTGGAACCTGAGTGCCCCTTGACCACAGCCTGAAGGGTCACGGTGCGGCCTCGGCTCATGGCGCGTTCAAGCACGCCGCCCTTGCGGCTGGCCAAAGCATCAACGGGATCTCTATACACATAGGCTATGCGCACAGTCTGGTTGTTGTCAAGGGCCAGCTGCACATTGCGCGCTGCTTTGTCGTAGCTTGACAACGTTCCGTCGAGGATCGTGTTGGCGCGGTCCATGTCGCCGGCAAGCAGCTTTTCAGCGCTGGACTTACCTGCCCCACCACCGCCCGCCATAAAGACCACCAAGGCCCCATCCGGTGCGTTGGCCATACGTTCTTCAAAGGCTCGTTGGGTAAACGCGCTGGCAGCCTCATGCACCAAAGGTGCGAGGTTCCGATTGGCCCGGTATTCTTCAGACAGTTCGCGGGCTTGATCGGTGTCCAGCAGTTTTCCTTTTTTGGTGCCGGGCAAAGATGAGTATTCGCGTACAGCCGAATCAAAGTCGGAAAAGATTTTTTGCTTGAGTCGATCCCCAAGATCAGCACCAGCCCGTGCGCTAAAAGCAATCTGTGCTCCAGTGATGTCTGTGCCGTCTTCGCTAAACTGGGCGTTCTTGGCCAACACCAGCGGGCCAATTTGAATCACCTCATCGGCGCTGAGCACCGGCTGCATGGTGTCGCGATCGTAGAAGTAGCTGTGACGGAACGGGTCCATGCCGACCTGTGTCCAAGCCGGATCTTTTAAAGCAGCCTTTGCGCGGCTGCGTGCACCGGCGTCGGTAATAGGGTTCCACTTGCCAAGGATGGTAGCGATCGTGCCCTTGCTTGTGCCTTGCGCAATTTTGGTTGCGGCTCTTTGGTTCATGCCAAAAGTTGCGTCGGTGATCGAAGCCACGGATTCGTAGCCGATAACTGTGCCGGCGTCATAGGCTGCTTGCACTTCGCGGTTGGTGGACTTGGGGGTGTGCACGCTGACCACCCACGCATCGTGCTCTTGGTAGGACGGAATGTCCAAACGCAGCTGCGCCCAATCACCAGCGGCCAAGGTGTCTGAGGGCAGGCCATACTTGGCTGCTTTCTCAGGGCTTTGGCCACGCCCGTTGGCCAAGGCGTATTCAGCTTCAGCCGGGGTTGTGAGCGGGGGGACTTCTTCGTATGGATAGACCGGGCGAAGTTCGTCGACCATGCGGTTGTATTCGTCGCGGGTAATCTTGCCTTCTTGCAGGTCTGTAACGGCCTGCTGCAATTCGCCGGTTCGCTTGAATCGGTCTGCGCTTGTTCCGCCAACACGACTGGCAGCCGCGTTCTTCTGCTCCCGACGGCTAAGCGCTGGGGCTTCAACCTCAGCCTTAGCAAGCGCAGTTGCGCGAGCGGGCAAGTACTTAGCCAGCCCGCCCTCAAGCAAAAATTCTTTTAAGGCTGGGATGCCCGTGATGGTGGTGCTCTTACCGTCAGCACCAGTGAACGTGTATTTACAGGTTGCCATGTGGTCAGGCTCCCAGCTCCTGATCGATCAAAAGCATGCCAGCTTTGTCTTGGTCGACGAGCTGGATGCGGGCAAGCAAGTCGCCGTATTCGCCAACACTGGCGCGCTGAAGCTCCAGAAATTGCAGCAAAAACTGTTGGACCGCTGGGTCGTCGTTGGCTTGGGAGTACCAGCCTTTGTAATTGTTGTAGAGCTCGAGCTCAGTTTCATAGGCCAATTCCATGGCATCAGAAAACGACTTGATTGAATCGGTCATGGCTTCAATCATCGGGACCTTGGCCACAGTGCCCACGTCATTTTGAAATTGTGCGTGCAACTGGTAGTGGTCTAGCTCAGCTTGGCTTTCTTTCAAAAAGAATTTCATTGCGCCAAGGTAGCCGAGGCGCTGCACCTGATTGGCAATGTGCTTGTACAGGTTTGACGCATAGAGCTCAGCGTGGACCGCGTCGTCCAGCATGCGTTTGTGGTCGGCGGAAATAATCATTGTTGGTGTCATGGTAAACCCTTATTAGCAGTTGATTTCGACTAGGCCGGCTGTGTCCAACTCGTCGAGAATATCGAGAAAATTATCTTGCATGTAGTTAATCTGCGCAGCATCAGCCCGTTTAGCCACATCGGTCTCGGCGTTGACCTTGGCAAGGCCGCGACCCTCTAAGCGTTTGAAAATAGATTCTAGGCTTTCGAGGTCAGTTTGGCGAACTTGTTTGATGTCTTTCAAAGCCTTGGCTTGTTCGACTGCGCCTTGGTCGTAGTCTTTGATTACCTTGCCGTCGGCCGGATCGTACTGGGCAAACGCTTTCGGATCATGAACCATGAACACAACATCGGGCTCGCCCTTGTTGAAAGCCTTGAAGGTTTCTTTGTTCCAGTCGTCAGGCGCAAACTCGTCGTTCCACTTTGAGCGGGCCACGGGTTTGAATCCGTGGATGGCGTACAGATGGGGGAGCACGGTGTCGAAGGCATCGAGCCTGCGGCCACCCTCTTGCGTGGCCAACTGAAGAACAGCGTTAACGGCGCCGCGCTGAGCCGGGCCGGCAAACACGGACACAATGTCGTCGTCCTTAAGAGCAAAGCCGGCGTCGCCGTCTGCGGTCAAGAACAGGCGCATGCCTTCGTAGTCTGCTTGGTCGTACACGTAGACCGAGGCCCCAAAGACTGAGCCCTCTTTGGACGCTTGGATCGAATCGCGGAAAGTCTTAGCGCCGTCGGCGCCCACCTCAAAGAACTTGGGTGCTGCAGCTGGGACTTCGCCCAGTGCGTTTTTAAACGTGGTCGCTGGTGTGAAGATGGCGACCGACGGGATTCCTAGAACCCGGCTTCCCTTATCATCGCCTCCGCCTTTTCTCTTGTAAGAGTTGGGTTGGCTTGTAGGATCTGCACCAGCGGATCGAACGCGGTGGACAACGCCGGTTGTGAGGAAGGTGCGGCCCGCTCGTTCACCAAATCCGCGAACGGCTTCGGGGACAGCAGCTTCGGCTGGTTGTCCTCCAGCACCTGATTCTGCTGGTCTTGCGCTGACTCGATTCTCATATTCATTCTCCGCTTCGGTTATGGCACTCTGGATGTCCGCATCAGAGACGCCGATGCCACGCGCCAGCTTAGCTGCCGCGTTTGCATAGTCTGGAGCCTCGTCGTCTGAGTAGCCTTCGCTGGCGTCCTCGTCGGATTTGGCAATGTCATACAAGCGTTTTTCCGGATACCAAAGCAACGCTTGCAGATCGGACATTGTAAGAGCGGGGTATCCTTTGCCGCGAACATCTGCCAGAATTTTGTTGAAAACTTTGCGGATGTAGTTGCGTTCAGCAGGCCCAGCGGGTGCTTCTTTCTGGCCGTCAAGGTACTTGGCCAAAGCGTTACCGGTCTTGCGGATCTCTTGGCCGGTAGCCGTTTTGTTGAAGGCTTCTCGAGTGGCAGGGACCATCGAGGCTTTCTGAATAGCCAAAGCCAACGCGTCTAAATCTCCCGTCTGCAGCTTTGCGCCAAGCGCCTTTTGAAACTCAAGCGCAGCAGGCGCGTCTTGTTTCATTTTTACAACAAGCTCTTTTAGTTCCGATCGTTTGGCCTTGACCATGTCAGGTCGCGCTTCAATCAAGGTGCCGGTCCAACGGCCCCATGTGCGCATGAGCCAACGGTCCATGGTGAGCTGATCAAAAAAGCCGTTGAGGTTTGAGTAAAAACCGTTGCCGATTTTTGGACCCAGTACGGCTGCGCCGCGCACTTCGGTTTCTTTGAATTCGCCGCCCACGTCTAGGCCGGTGGCGCGCTCGATCTGGGACACGCGGAATTTGCTGTCCATAAATCTGCGCACGTCGTCGATGCCGTACTGTGCAACCATTTTGTTGAACAAGTCAAGACTTTCGTTGATAGCCTTTTGCGCTTGACCAGCGGTAATGTTGGTCGGCATCTTGCCGGTGCGCTTGTAGTCTTTGTAAGCGCGCTCAGCGAGCTCAAAGTTTTTGTCGACTTTGAGCCCGTTAGACGTGACGGCCAAAGCCCACGTAAACGCGAACTTGGCGTTCGGGTCGGTGTTTATCTCTGGGTGGATTTGACCCAAAATGCGCAGCGCTTTGGTAACCGTCTTGTCGTACCAGCCCACGGCGTTTGCGTTGGACTGAATTGCATAGAGCGCGTCGGCCACGCCTACCCGCGTAAGGTAGTTTGTGGTCTCGTCGTTTTCGGCAGACAAGTCAACCTTGGCTTCTTTGGCTGCGGCCAAGATTGCCGTTTGTAAGTCTACTTTGAGCTGGCGGTTGGTGTTGTACGAACCTTCGCGAGCGCGGGGAATAATGGTTTCTAGCTTGGCAAAATCGTCGACCGTTTCGGGCACAGCTTTTTTGCTAAACCTGACACTGCTTCCAATGCGCTCCAACTCGGCGTTGGCTGCGTCGCGTGAAGCAACGGGGATTTCCAAATTGCCAGCGGCAACACGGGCACCCGGTACGCGGGAAGCCTCGATGGTTGCCAGCTCTTTGGAGAGGAGCCCCTTCTTCAGCGTCGTGGGTTCAGCTGCTACAGGGGCTGGGGCACCGGCCACGCGACCCAGAGATCTTACGGGTACGGCAGAGTGGCGCGGGCCCAGCAGCACAACGGCTGCTTGATTGTTCCCAAAGGGCGCAATGTAGCCGTCAAAACCTCCATTGATTACTGCGGATTCGAAGGCGTTGAAGTTGCCTTTGACCGGAAGTATCTGCGTTTTTGGGTCGTAGATGTTGTTGAGTCGGACTTCGTGGGCGATGCCTCCGACTCCGGATTCGGGGCGGACCCCGGAGCCTTGGTCAACATAGAAGTAAACGCGATTTTTGAGGCGAGGATCTGGGCTACCGTCCAGTCGATCGCGTTCTGCACCTTTGAGACCAGTCCCATAGTAAGCTCCGTTTAACGAAGCGCGGGCTTCGGTTGAGTAGTGCCGGCCGATAACGGAGATGGCGCCTTCGCGGGCTGTTCCGTATTCTGGGACTTCACCGCGCCCATCGCTACCAGCGAGTTGTCGAGTTGACGCTGCAGGCCCTGATACGCCTTGACTGCCTGCGGTGCTAATGCTTCCATTTTGGATTCCTTTGTTATACGCGACGAGGGCGTCGCGGGCGATTGACTTTGCCTTGTTCAAATCACGCAAGTACTTGTCAACCCGGGCAGATTCTTTTTTGCCTTGAGTCGAAGTGCCTTTAAGCGTACTGATCAAATTGTCAATGATCTTGACCCACTTGTCGACAAAACCTTTGAAGCCTTGTGGGTCAGCGGCAGCTACATCTTTCCAGAATTTCTTGTCCGTAGCCCGGTTGCCAAGGAAGTCAGCAACCATTTCGGACCGCGCGGTCTTGCCGACCATGGCCTCTTGCAAGCGTTGTTCTCTTGCAACAGGATCTGCAATTGCATCCAGCTCTTCTTTCAACAAGAAGTTTTCTAGGTATGCGCGTTTACCCTGATCGGTCATCTCGTCAAAGATGCCGTTCATGCTGGCCACATATTGCTGGGCGGCTGTGTTGGTTTGGCCTTGTCTAGCCTCTAAGGTAGCAAGCTGTTCAACGGTGTGATGGAATTCGTGAAGACCTGTGCGGCCTACGTTGGTGTCGACGTTGCCCGTGTTGATGAAGGCCGTGCCACCAATGGCCACGCCATTTATGGCATTGGGCCGGGTGTCGTTATAAGAGTAAACCCTAGCACCAAACTGACTGTTCAGAGCCTGAGCAATTTCGTTGACGGCGCTGTCCAGATCTACTGGGGAAGCGTTGAAAACCGCAGGGCTTTCTACACCGTTGGAAGTAGCCCACCGGTCGAGAGCAGCTTGTGCAGTTGCTCGCGCTGAGTCTGCGGCAAGCTCTCCTCCCACTGGCGCAGTTGCGGCACTAGGCACTTGCGATTCGGGGATGACAAGAGTTTGGTCGGCAATGACGCCTGCGTTTTGATCGGTTGGTGCATTGGCCAATGGTACGCTAGGAACGCTTGTAGGTCCAGCCATTGGCGCGATAGGAGCGCTTTCAGGCAGCGCGGCGGGGGTAGTACCAGCTGCCTCCGTTTGACGCGCTGTGAGTTCAACTGATGCGCCTCGGCGGGTAATTGCGGGGACACTTTCGTCGGTCGCAATAGTCTGAAGCTGATCGTCCGATAGTTGCGAAACCGCAACACCTTGAATCTTTTGTGGGCGTGGCGCATTCAAGCGCAACTTGTCCAAACCAAACTGTTGTTCGGTAGCAACATTCACCTCGGGCAAAGCTGCCGGCTGCGCTGTGTCAATAGCGGGCAAA
>Ga0181344_1000914_pt1 | contig 11313 bp, 8 predicted proteins | sample Su13VDMLBDD_FD_130098 | JGI IMG/M metagenome (GOLD analysis project Ga0181344, IMG submission 130098) | Freshwater viral communities from Lake Michigan, USA - Su13.VD.MLB.D.D | ecosystem: Environmental > Aquatic > Freshwater > Lake | place: USA: Michigan | collected 2013-07-15
ACATTATATATTGCGAATAATGTAGGAGGTACTGTGACTACATTACCAATCTAAATAACATAATTTTATTATCTGTAGTTTATCTTTTCAAAAAAAATATTATTTTTTAAATAAAATGATATTACATGAAAATATTTGTACAGATAGCATCCTATCGTGACCCCCAACTTATCCCAACATTAGAAAGTATGTTGGCAAACGCAAAAAGACCAAATAATTTAAGAATAGGAATTTGTCGTCAATATCATCCTGAAGACGGGTTTGATAATTTAGATAACTTTAAAAAAGACAAAAGGTTTAGAATTAAAGATGTTTTATATTCTGAATCCAAAGGTGTTTGTTGGGCACGTAATCAAGTACAACAATTATATGATGGTGAAGAGTACACCCTTCAAATAGATTCTCACATGAGATTTGAAAAAGATTGGGATGATACTTTAATCAAAATGATTAAACAACTTCAAAAGAAAGGATTTAATAAACCTTTATTAACCGGTTACGTTTCGTCATTTGACCCTGAAAATGACCCGGCAGGTAGAGTTAAAGAACCATGGAGAATGGTATTTGATAGGTTCATTCCTGAAGGTGCCGTTTTCTTTTTACCTGAAACAATTCCTGGTTGGGAAAAACTAAAACAACCAATTTCATCTCGTTTTTATTCTGCTCATATGGCATTCACATTAGGTCAATTTAGTGTGGAAGTTCAACACGACCCTGAATTTTATTTTCATGGTGAAGAAATTTCAATAGCTGTTAGAGCATTCACTCACGGATATGATTTATTCCACCCACACAAAACCGTTATTTGGCATGAGTATACTCGTAAGGGTAGAACCAAACAATGGGATGATGATAAAGAGTGGGGTAAAAAGAATGAATTATCACACAAGAAAAATAGACAATTGTTTGGAATGGATGGTGAAGAAGTTACTATGGATTTTAGTAAGTATGGTTTTGGAACTGAAAGAACTTTACGTGATTATGAAATTTACTCAGGTCTTAAATTCTCAAATAGAGCAGTCCAACAATATACGATAGATAAAAAATATGCTCCAAATCCTACAATTTACGAAACTGAAGAAGAATGGTTAGCAAGTTTTGCTAGTATTTTCAAACATTGTATAGATATTTCTTTTAAACAAGTACCGGAAAAAGATTACGAGTTTTGGGTTGTGGCATTTCATAACGAAAATGATGAAACTCTTTATAGAAAAGATGCCGATATCAATGAAATTAATTCTATGATGAAAGACCCTGATGGGTATTGTAAAGTTTGGAGAGATTTTCAAACAACGTCAAAACCAAAATATTGGGTTGTATGGCCTTATAGTACATCAAAAGGATGGTGTGATAGATTAACCGGTAATTTATAATAAAGTATGATAAAACATTGTTTTTATATTAATTTAAAAAAAAGAACTGACAGACAATTATTTATTGAAAATCAACTAAATAAAAGTAATATTTTAAAACATATCTATCAAAGATTTGATGCGGTTGACGGGTCTACAATAAACCCAAGAACTTTAAAATATGGTTTATTAACTGAAAATGCCATTCAAGATGTTTTAATGGATACAGTAACCGCGTGGGGATTATCAATGACTCAGGGTGGGTTAGGTGTTTTAATGAGTTACCTTAATTTATTTGAAAAAATTTCTGAATTAGATTCTCCTGCAATAACATTTGAGGATGATGTGGAAATTGATGACTCATTTGATGATAAATTAAATATGATTTTATCTGAATTACCTAATGATTTTGATTATTGTTATTTGGGTCACGGTGACACTAATGTTGAAAAACTTCCATTTAGTAAAAATTTATTTATACCTAAAGGTGTTGTTACTTGTTTACCTTCTTTAATTATATCACCAAATGGTGCAAAAAAATTAATCGAAAAACTTAACAATATAGACAATCAGATTGACACCGCATTATATAGTAGATTATCAGAATTTAATGTATACGCATCAAATGAAAGAATTGTAAAAGTTAAAAATGATTTTACAACAGATATTCAAGGGAATAATAGTTGTAAGAAAAATTATAAAAAACAAAATTATATTTTTGCAACTATCGCTCATGGTGAAACCGCTAATAAAAATGCGGTTAAATTAGCCTTTGATTTAAATTACTTTAAACAAAAAATATTAATAGTTACCAATCAAAAAGAATTATATAATTCTTTAGATAATGTTATACTTGTGGAATATCCTGATAAAAAATTTTCGTATAATGATAAATTAATTTGTTTTGAGGAAGGATTCAAATATGAAGATGCTGTGGTATATATTGATTCTGATTGTAGATTATTTTTTAAAAATTATAAAAGTTGTTATACTAATTTAATTAGAATAATTGAACCCGGATTTCACCCATCTTGGGATTGGGGTTTAATAACAAGACCTGACAGTGGTTTTTTTGAAAGTAAAGACATTAATAATAGGGTTGAAGGATATGGTGAATTAGCGTTAAGTATATCCAAAAATCTAAATATACCCATAAATGATTCTTATCACTACCAAGAAGGTATTTTAATTGTTTCAAAAGAAGAAAATAAATGGAAAGTTTTTTTAGATACGTGGAAAGAATTATCATCATCTTTAGATAATCATGAAATTGTTAATGGTGCCGATAGAATAGGTGTTGGTGAAGGTAATATTGTTGGTTTAAGTGTTGCTAAAAGTGGGTTAAAAATTAATTCTCTTGATATGTCAAATAAACTTGGTGAGGATATTAAGTATAATTTTTACGGAGGATTCATTAGTGATTATATTAAAAATTATCCTGATAGAAAAACTGTTAAGTTGAGTGACGGTAAATTAATTTCTAAAAAAAATATTAATGTTCAATTTGAAGAACGTGAGATTGATTTAAGTTATTCTATTTTTGATTTGAATAATGGTACACTTGTTTTAAATTTTAATTGGAATTTAAATAATAATGTGGAATTTTTAGACCATGAGTTTAAAATTAATGATGTAGTTTATCATTTTGATAGTGAAAAAACAAACGAGTTATTTTTTGAGAAAAAAATTAAAGTTAAAATATTTCACACATATGATTGGTACGGAAATAAAGATTGGAAATTAATTGATGAAATATGGTTAATTTAGCGTTTTGTACTTTAACATATGGTGAAAAATATACAACATTTGGTGATTCTTTAATTAAACAATTAAATGATATGGGATATCACATTTTTGTGATGACCAATAATCCTGAACATTATTCCCCAAACAATTTATTAACAGTAATAAAATACGACAAACCTTACTTTTCTTTTCATGAAAAAAGAGTGGTGATGAAGGAATGTTTAAAACATTACGATACTGCAGTTTTTTTAGACGCAGACGTGTTTATTAGTGATATGGATAATCTTGATTTTTTATCGGATATTAATCCTGGTCTACATATCTTTGCGACATTTGGAAATATAGGTCATACATATTGTTCTGACGATATTAGTATTTGTGAAATACAAGGAAGAAGAAATACTAAATATGGTAAAGAAGGTATTGAATTTGCGGAAAAGAATGGTTTTAAATTAAAAAAAGTTTTTCATGAAGGTCATCCTGAAGATTATTTAGAACACTTTTTGGAAGGTAGATGGATAATTAAAAAAGATAGAGGAACTGAAGAGATTTTTTTTAAAATATGGGACGACCTATCTGTGTTTACTGAAGAATTTGATATTCGTTACAATTATTTAGAAACCATTGGTTCTGGTGAAGGGTCATCTATGTCAATTGCCTGTTATAACAGTGGTATCACATATAATGGTGTTAGTCCATTATCGTCACAAATAAATGAAATCTTTATTTCAAACTATCAAGAGAAACGTAATGGCACTAAACCTTGGAATATTGCCGGATAATATAATACAAAAAATAATTAATTATGAATAAAAATTTTGAAGGATTAGAAATACATACACTAATATGTAATAGAGATATATTATTAGCTATAAACAATTTTAAATCATTACAGAAGTTTGAAGAATTTGAATCAATTCCGGTTTATCTTCACGATGATGGGTCTTTAACGGATTCTGACATTGAATTATTATCGGACATTAAAAATGTTAAAATAATTAAACGTGCTGATGCCGATAAAGAAATTGAACAATATATTAAAGATTACCCTAATTGTTTAAGTTATCGTCTTGGAAATAATCCAATAAATCTATGGCATAAAATTAAAACATTTGATTACTTCTTTTTTTCTAAATCTAAAAAAATATTAGGTATGGATACCGACCTTCTTTTTATTAGAAAACCTGATAATTTAATTAATTTAATAAATACCAATACACCATTTTATTTTCCTGATTGTCAAAGTTCATATTGTTTTAATGAACCTAAATCTGAAGTTTTAGTTCCTGAAAAAGTTAACACCGGTCTTATATATATTCCATCTGAAGATTATTATAATATAAATTCTCTTGAATTCGCTTTAACCAATCTTGTTGGGAAAGGTGTGAATTATTTTCCTTCATGGATTGAACAATCCGCATACGCTCATATGTTTTTAAAAGATGGTAGATATGTTTCATTGGACGAAGAAAAACATCGAATACCGTATTTTCAAAACGTAGACATTGCTAAAGTAGAATGTTTACATTTTGTTAGTTATCCTGCCGTTAGAGACACTTATAAATCTTATTTAGATTACTTAGAAATGTCTCAAGGGTCTGAAGTTTTTAATAAAAAATATTTTGTAAAATTTAATGAACATAATATCCCACTAAATGTTAAAATGTCCAAATTTGATAAATTTATAAATGTTGAATTTTATTGGGGATTAGAAGAAACCGGACAACAGTTTCTTGACCATATTTTTAAAGTTAAAATTGGTAACGAGGAATTTATTCATAAATTCCAATCAAATAAAAATAGTTTTTTTATTATTAATCTAAAACAATCTAATTTTGAATTACATCACACTTATGAATGGTATGGTGATACAGACTGGACTAAATTAGATGATATAATAATATCATAAAAATATTTATTGTTGGTTTTTAAGAAAAAAAAGTTAATTTGTTTATTTTTGTAAAGCAAAGTATTTATAATAAAAACAATAGATGGATTTTTTTATAAAGAAAAACGCAACTTTACCGGTATTAAAGTTACAAGTAGTTAAAGACGGAAGAAGTGACTATAACAAGTTTATGGATATGATTGAAGAATCTGCCATTTTCTTTTCAATGGTTGACGTGGAAACAGGTATTCCAAAAATAAGTTCAAGACCTGCCGGGTTTGTTGAAAAAACTTTTGTTGATTTAAATGCCGAACCGGAATATTATATATACTATCAATTTACCCCAAGAGATACGAATAGGGTTGGCAGATACGCCGGTCAATTTATGTTAAGAAATTCTGACGGAGTTCTTATTTTGCCAATACGTGAAGAATTATTTATAAATGTTCAAGATTCTTTTATTGCCGATGATTTAGTTTATGATAGTTGTTATGTGTCTGAATTTCCATGCTGTATTAATGGCCCATATACAACTACTACTACCACAGAATGTTGTCCTTGTACAACAACTACAACAACAATTAATCACACAACAACAACTACTACGATTGTACCTGTATTAACAGAAATTACTTTAAACTTCGGTATTTTTGACGATATTGGTCATTTATTTATTAATTTTAGTGCTGACGGAGCACAATTAATTAAATGTATTGTTGAAGATTACGTATTAGCCCCACCATTTTATATTCTTGGTGGTACAAATTACTATGTTTATTCACCATTCCAAGTAGGTAGTGTTTTTTACTCAGACCCAAATGGTCAAACAATTGCAATAATAAACAACGGAAACTATGTTATTAACGTAAACGGTTATCAAATAATTAATGTTAATAATTCTACAATTAGTTCTATTGTTAATTTTAGTAATTTATTACCATGTCGTTAATCTAAAATTGATTTATTAATTATTATCATTTATATTTATAGAAACAAGACAAATCTGATTCAAATCAGAGCTAATATGTCATTCTAAAAAAATATTATATGGTAACACAAGAAGAAATTAAAGCATTCCTTGAGGGGAATGACCCCGAAGAGCACATAGTTGCTATCGAGTATGATTACGTCACCGATGCAATTTACAAAATCAAAGAAATCCCAGGTCAGGGAAAAATAATCAAAAAAGATACATTTACAGCTTTTGCTTGGGTTGGAGACCTTAAAGATTTGAATTTCTATTCAAAATCAAAAGACCTTCAAAAAGAAGCAATGAAAAAACACGGAATCATAATTGAGAAATTAGAAACCAAAGGTAATGAGAGATTAGAAAAAGGTCTTAAATTCTTGGTTAAATCAATGAAGGGTTATCGTTCACTTATCCAATTCTTTAAAGAAGGTGGTGTTGACCCGTGGGGTGAAAAAACAAGAGGTAAATTAACAGTACTTCCTCCGGTGGAACAATTTTTAATTTCAAGAGAAAAAAGATTGTTTAAGGGTTATGAAGAATACAACGATATCACTAGACTCGGATTTGACTTGGAGACGACAGCTCTTGAACCTAAAGACGGTCGTATATTTATGATTGGAATCAAAACCAATAAAGGATACCAAAAAGTTATTGAGTGTGCTGATGAAGACCAAGAAAGAAGAGGGTTGGTGGAATTTTTCAATATTATTGATGAAATTAAACCTTCAATCATTGGTGGATACAATTCAGCAAACTTCGACTGGTTTTGGATATTTGAAAGATGTAAAGCACTTAACTTAGACATTAAAAAGATTGCCAAATCTTTAAATCCTGCAAGACCTATATCACAAAAAGATGGAATGTTAAAACTAGCAAATGAGGTGGAGAGATATTCTCAAACTCAATTGTGGGGTTATAACATCATTGATATTATTCACTCTGTTCGTAGAGCTCAAGCAATCAACTCAAGTATTAAATCTGCGGGATTGAAGTATATAACCCAATACATTAAAGCCGAGTCTCCTGACCGTGTTTATATCGACCACTTAGATATTGGGCCGATGTATGCTAAAAAAGAGGAATATTGGTTAAATGTTGAGAATGGAAAATATAAGAAAGCCGACAATCCGGCATTTGATAATTTAGATACAAGATTCCCCGGTAAATATATAAAGGTGACCGGTGATAATATTGTTGAGAGATATCTCGACGATGACTTGGAAGAAACGTTAACGGTTGATGATGAATTCAATCAGGGAACGTTTCTATTAGCGTCAATGGTGCCAACAACCTATGAGAGAGTTTCTACCATGGGTACTGCAACTTTATGGAGAATGATTATGTTGGCGTGGTCATATAAAAACAAATTAGCTATTCCACAAAAAGAAGAGAAAACCGACTTCGTAGGAGGACTTTCAAGACTACTTAAAGTTGGTTATTCAACCAATGTACTTAAACTTGACTACTCTTCTCTATATCCATCAATTCAGTTAGTACACGATGTGTTTCCTGAGTGTGATGTTATGGGTGGAATGAAAGGTATGTTAGCTTACTTCCGTAATGCTCGTATTATGTACAAAAACTTGGCGGCTGAGTATTATGATAAAGACCCTAAGAAGTCCCTATCATACGACCGAAAACAATTACCAATTAAAATTTTTATTAATAGTATGTTTGGTGCGTTATCTGCACCACACGTTTATGAATGGGGAGATATGTTTATGGGAGAACAGATTACTTGTACCGGAAGACAATATCTTCGTCAGATGATTAAATTCTTTATGAAGAAAGGTTATACACCACTAGTAATGGATACCGATGGTGTGAACTTTTCAAAACCTGAAGGGTGGGAAAACAGAAGATACATTGGTAAAGGTTTGAATTGGAAAGTTAAAGAAGGTAAAGAATACACAGGTGATGATGCCGACGTTGCGGAGTTTAACGATATGTTTATGAGAGGTGAGATGGCGTTGGATACTGATGGTACTTGGCCTTCTTGTATTAACTTGGCTCGTAAGAATTACGCGGTTATGGAGGCAAGTGGTAAAATTAAACTTACCGGGAACACCATCAAATCAAAGAAACTTCCATTATATATTGAGGACTTCTTAGATAAAGGTGTAAAATTACTATTGGAAGGTAAAGGACAAGAATTTATTGAGTGGTATTATGAATACTTACAAAGAATTTATGATAAAGATATCCCTCTTATGAAAATTGCTCAAAGAGCAAAAGTTAAGTTATCTATTGATGATTATAAAAAACGTTGTACACAAAAGACAAAAGGTGGTTCGTTAATGAGTAGAATGGCTCATATGGAACTTGCAATTAAACACAACCTAAAAGTATCATTAGGTGATGTGATTAGTTATGTAAATAATGGTGTCAGAGCTTCACACGGAGATGTTCAAAAAGTAAATAAACCAAAAAAAGGGTGGAATGAAAGTCAAATTGATATGTTCTATTCTAATGGTGAGAGTTATAAAGAAAAGTCAAAGTATTTGAAAGAAAATGGTTGGGAACAATCTTGGGGTGACGATAACTGGGTTCGTAGTGATGCTGAAAATAAAGAAGCTAATACCGGTATTCCAACTGATGTGGCGTATAGAATTGCATCATCGGATAAAACAGATTCATTAATACAACTTAATTGTTATATGTTAGACCCTACCGAAATTGAAAACAATCCTGATATGAAAGGTGATTATAATGTGGCCCGAGCAATCTCAACATTTAATAAAAGAATTGGGCCGTTATTGGTTGTGTTTAAAGAAGAAGTTAGAGAACAATTAATTGTGGATAACCCTGAAAATAGGGGATTCTTCACTAAAGAACAATCTGAACTTATAAATGGTGTTCCATTTAAAGAGGGTGACCAAGATAGATTAAAAGAAGATGTGTTAGATATTAGTGAAGGTGAAATTAAATATTGGGAAAAACGAGGAATGAGTCCTGATTATATTTATGATTTAGCATCTGAAGGATGGGAAGAGTTTATTAATTAAAACAGAAAAGGTGTCTAATGACACCTTTTTTTATTCTAATTTTAATCCGTCTGATGATACTATGTACCAATTACCGTCTAATAAGTAAAATTCAACACATGCTCCCCAATCAATAAAAATTTCATCATAAAATTCATCAATTTTACCTGAACTAGGTCTTATAAAAACTTTCGTTAATGCTTTAATAATAATATGTTCAGTTGTATTAGAATCTAACGTAATGTTACAAGATTCAACATCTTTAACTACGATTAAAACTTCTCCATTTGTTTTATATTCAGTATTAGTTATTATTTTTTTCATTGGTATAATTTCAGGTTCTTCTATCTCGATTAAAGTATTACCTAAGAATCGTTTTTCGTTAATTGTTTTTCTTGTAAATCTATCTGATATCTTATTCATAAGTTATATTACATAAATTTGTCTCGGCATTGCTCGGAACTTAAGTTGTTTATTTAAATTTTCAGCAAGTAGAGCTTCTCTTTCCATCATTTTTTCAGGACGTAATCGTTCTAATCTTAATTTTAATTCTTCTTCAAGTTTTACTTTTTCATCTTTACCCTCAGTTGCTAAAGTAGCATAATCCATTGTTAACTCACTATCAGGTGTTTTAATATTACCACTAAATTTACCTCTAACTCTTGCTAATGTTTCTTTACAATACGCTGTAAAATATCTTCTAACCCATTGTTGTGATGGATTATTTAAATCAATCCAAGACATAGCGTCAATTGGAACGTCAGATGGTAATTTTATAATATCCGGATTGTCTTTTAAACAATTATCTCTATCAGCAGGGCCAACATCATAGTACCAATACCAAACTTTACCTTGAGCCATTTCTCTATTACCAAAGTCAAATTTACCCCCCGGTGTATTCATTAAATGTAACGCCTTTTTACCATCAGGTAATGCTGTAATAGTATATGTTAAATCACCAGCAATAATTCTTCTTTGAATGTTAATTTCTTGCATTCTTAATAACATATCAAATGCTGGCATCATGAAATAAGAACCTGATGCACCCATTTGAGCAAAACCACCCGGGCCACCAAAACCACCACCACCTAAACCACCAAAAGTCCAAGGGTCAAATAAAAGACCATTTAATGTTGATGGTGTGAACCATAAAACTTCATTGATTTCTCTATTTGCAGGAATCTCATAAATTTGTTGATTAGGAACTAATTGAACAAAATCTTTTTTCAATACCCAATCACCACCGGCTTGTAATCCAACAATTTTAGAATAAGCGTAAGTATATCTTGTTTCCCAATCTAAACTTTTTGTAACAAATGCTCTCGATAGTGATTCTGTATCTAAATTTAGATTGTATAATGATGTCCATTGTGATTCAATTAACCAATCTTGTATGTATTGAGAATAATCTCCAATAGAAAGTTCTAATAAACTATCCATTTGTTCATCTTCTAACTCAATACTTCTTAATGGTGCACCTAATAGATGTTTAATTCTAGTATATAGTTTAGTTCTATCCGGTTCTGGTATAATTGCGGTTTGGTTTGTTGCTCCTGTTAATATTGCCATAATGATTTTTATTTTATAAATATCAACTTAATGTATAAATCAGGTCTTCTTTAGGGAAAATAAACTGACCATCCATTATTTTTGAATGTTTATTATCAAAGACCAAAACTTCTTTATTATTACGAGTAAAAATTAACCAATCGGTTGAATATCTTTTAACATTACCCGTCCCTAAAATCATTATTGAATCTTTAATTTCTTTTTCACCGGTAAATGGTTTAATTTGTGCAGTTTTTTTAACACCGTTAACTATTACTTCACAATCCACACCACCAATCATATCTTCTTTACTACCAAGTTTACCGACAGCGTTTACATTGTCGTTACCAAATTGTTTTTTTAATATTTCAATAGTTTTATCTTCTCTTGATTGTCCCCAACTATTAGTTTGGGTTAAAACTTTCATAAGATTTTGAAATGTTGATGATTTTTGTGAGAATATTCTAAATTTGTATTCGTCTAAAATATTAACAAGTTTTTTAACTTCACTTATTTGTTCAAATGGTTTTAAGCCAATCATTTTTATTTCAGGTAATTGTTTGGCAGTTAAAACTTGATTAACGTCATTAAGTAAAACACAAAAACAACTATAGTTTGTGTTTAGTTTATTTAAAACTGAACGACCTTGAGTTTCTAAATCATATACTCCAGCAACTTCACCTTCAGCATATTCATTATTTTCATAATAATTGTCGGGGAAAACTTCTTTTAACATTCTGTTAATTCCGTCTTTGAAGATTGTTTTAACTTTTGGATTAATATTAAATACCATACGAATTGCCTCATTCATTTCTCTACTACATC
>Ga0181344_1000917_pt1 | contig 11300 bp, 17 predicted proteins | sample Su13VDMLBDD_FD_130098 | JGI IMG/M metagenome (GOLD analysis project Ga0181344, IMG submission 130098) | Freshwater viral communities from Lake Michigan, USA - Su13.VD.MLB.D.D | ecosystem: Environmental > Aquatic > Freshwater > Lake | place: USA: Michigan | collected 2013-07-15
AACACTCGCAGGGTCTGGATTCAGTGCCGGTGCCATCACATCGCTCGCAGCGACAATCACCGGCACAACCATTCAGTGTTACCACTATCAAAACGGCAATTTGAATCCGATGGCGGTTCACATGATTGCAAACTCGCAGCTTTACGTTTCTGGCACTTACATCACGACATGAACTTGCACGATTCCCTTCGTGATCTCGGTATCGGCGTCGGCGGTCCTGCTGGCGGACTCTTCATCGCCAATGTCGTCCCCGACCCTGTGATCGCCAACATCTCGGTCACCCTCGGCTCGCTGGCCGCGCTGACGGTCATCATCAAGAACATCCTCGACATCCTGAAGAACAACAAATGAACCCCAATCTCGCTTCTCTCATTCGCCACGGCCTGACTGCTGCTGGCGGTTTCCTCGTTGCCAAGGGTCTGGCTTCCTCCGACCAGATCGGTGAACTGGCTGGTGCGCTCGTCACCGTCATCGGCGTCGTTCTCTCGATGCTGAAGAACAAGAAGGCTCCCGCTCCCGCCGCCCCGACCCCGCCTGCCGCTTGAACTGGGTCTACCAGATCCTCAAGGCACTCCTCGACTGGCTGCGTGAAACACCTCCGCCAAGCATACAACAAGGCCAAGCTCCTGCTGATCTCCAAGCAGAGCTTGGTGCTGCTATCGATGCTGCAAAGCATGGGGTGCGCGGCCCGAGTGATCCTCGTCCCTGACGGCCAGCCGGTGATGCTGGCGGAGCCGGTGAAAGCGAAGGTCTATGCCTTCGACAGCACCGGGAACCTCGTCCCTTCCTCCAACCGCGTACTGCTCCCCGCCGGGTGGTACGCTCTTCCCCGCAAATAACATGGGCCGACCAGAGAGCTACGGAGCCATCCCCAATAGCGGGATGAATTGCGCCCCGGCGATCAATGCCTGCATCGCCGCCACGAACTCCTGCGAGTTCTCGGATGGCGTCTACACCATCGGCAGTTCGTCGATGACGGCCTTCGATCAGTCCACGATCAGCTTCGGGTGGACACCCGCCCAGCAGAATGGCGTGAAGCTGGTGGGCACCGGCAAGACGGTGCTTCGGCTGGCCGACAACATGAACGCCAGTCCGGGCTATGCGGTGAACGGTCTGGAATACCGCATCCTGCAGGCCATCGGGCCGGGTGGGGACGGGTCGGTGAACATTCGCAACATCGAGATCCGCGGGATCACCTTCGATGGCAACTATCAGGGGGTGAACGGCACCAGCAACCCCACCCTGACCACCGCAGGCATCAGCACCTTCGGGGACAACACGCTGATCGAGGACTGCATGTTCCAGAACTTCAACGTCGGCATCGGCAACGCGACGAGCTTCGTGATCATCGCGATGCTGTCGAAGGCGTCGGCCCAGCAGGCCAAGGGCGCGACCGTTCGCAATTGTCAGTTCCTGCCTCCGGGTAGGAATTCAATCGCCCCTGCCGGCTCCCCGGAACAGGTGGTCTACATTCAGGTGGGCGGCAGCGTGACGGCGCAGATTCTGGCGTCGGGATGCGTGGTCAGTGGCAACACCCTGCGGGGCGATTGCAATGCCCAGCAGATCAGCCCTCTGGCCGGCATCAGTCTCGCCATGACGCAAGCTGCGAGCGTCACAGGCAACAACCTCGACACCTTCCACGGTAAGTGCATCTACATCGACACCGGGGCCAACTACCAGCCGGTGTTCAGCGGAAACTCCGCCCTCGATGTGCCCAATTTCCTGTCGCTGACGACGCAAAACTACGGCCGCATCTACGGGCCGGCGTTCGCCAACTGGACGGCGATCCACAACACCCCGCTCTTCACGGGCAACACCGTGCGCCTGAAGGGGCCGTGGAATTGGAATCCCGGCAAGTACGGGCCGTGGCCTGCGACCCTCTTCGCCTATTACCTCGACCGTGACCTCGACATGAACCAGTTGTGGTTCAAGGGGATCACCTTCAAGGACAACGCCATCGATCTGGCCGGGTCCGCGCAGACCACCAACCTAGGCGGATACTGGCCTCCATCGGGTAGCATCCAGCCGGGGCAACCCGTCGGTCCAGTGCCAGCAGAACCCGTCGCTTCGCAGATTTTTTTTTTCGACCCAGCAGCGGTGGCGTGGGTCCGCTCTTGATCGCTGGCGTGCTGTTTTTCGGTATCTCTTCAGGAGGTAAACGCCGATAGTTATGGACATCGAAATCGCAATTCCAGCCGCACTTTTCCTGCTCTCCATGTTTGGCAAGAGTGGAAAGAAACTCATTCAGGTCGAAGTGGTCGATCCCACTGGAAAGCGGATCATGCTGACAGTGGATGCCAACAATCCACCCATCGGATGGAATGGCATCAATGTCATTCCGATGGATCAGATTGCCATGCGCGGACCTGATGGCGGACCCAAGATCCCGCAGAATGTTGTCGCTGCAGCCAGAACGACTGGGATGACAGACGAGCAACGTGCAGTTGCATACAACTTCACGTCTCAAATGCCCGACTTCAGAACAGATCCGAAAGGTTACATCGGCTACATCTGTCAGAATGACCCCAAGGCAATCGACTACACTCTGGGATTCAAGTGCATCAATGGTGTTCCTGTGAGGATCTGGCTCGTTGGACCCAATGGTGAAATTGCGTTCAACCCTGCAGCCAATCTGACAAGTGCCGAGATTGCGGAGTACAACAGGCTCAATTCATTCCAGCCCAAGCTGTCGATGGACACGATGCTGCTCTACACGTCGAACAGCATCAAACTGTTGCCCCGTTCGGGCATCTGATGACCGACTTCCCCTCCAGCGTTGCCGCCCGGAAGTGCCTGCAGGGTGAGGGCTGCGCCGACACCGTCTACTGGGTCTTGCGCCGCACCCTGCTGATCAACAGCGGCTTGCGCTTGGCCGGCGAGAAGAAGGATCTCTGGAAGAAGAGCCTGTACGGGGCCTTGGCCGTGCAGGGCTTTGTGATGGCGTGGACCGCGTCCCACATGGATGAGCCGGTGGCCAGCCTCCCCAGCGGGGAGACGGCCATCGGTGGCAATGCGTTTGAAATTCTGGGGACATACCTGACGCGGTCTGCGATTGTGGGGGCAGGATTATGGGCTGGTGGAGATCGAAAAAATCTGGTGAGAAACGCACTGATCAGCACCGCGATGATTCAGGCGACCGTGATGCTATGGGCGGCGGACAAGAAACCATGAAAGCAATCGCTGAAGGGTTCGGCCGCGGTGTCGCTGACGCCGTGCTGGACCGCATTGTCATCACGCCGGGCATGGTGGAAACCGTGAAGAGGTGGTTCAAGTGAAGCGTGACTTGAACTACACCAAGCCCGACCTCCGCGAACGCCTGAAGCGCAAGATCATGGCCGGTAGCAAGGGAGGCAATCCCGGTCAGTGGTCCGCACGCAAGGCGCAGCTTCTCGCCGCCGAATACGAGAAGGCCGGCGGTGGCTACAGCGGCAAACGGACTGCCTCGCAGCGTTCGCTCTCCAAGTGGACCAAACAGGACTGGCGCACCAAGTCGGGCAAGCCCAGTCTTGAGACCGGCGAGCGGTATCTGCCGGCTGCGGCGATTACCGCGCTAACCTCCGCAGAATATGCGGAGACTAGTAGGGCTAAGCGGAAAGCCACCGGACAGTTCAGCCGTCAGCCCAAACGCATTGCCGAAAAGACCAGCAGGTATCGCAAGAACCCTGACGACACCAACCATCCAATGACCAGCAGAGTTCACTACCGACTGAACCCCGACTCCAAGGGCAAGGGGACGAGTACTGTCCGCAGCAAGCTCTCCCAGATCATCGAGCCCGGCGACCGCATCCTTTGCTACGACACGGCCAAGGGTGAGGACTTCTACCGTCTGTGGGACATCGTTCACACCGCATTGCCGCTGACCGAGGAGGCTCTCACTGAGATCGAGGGGATGCTGGACGACGATGGGGTGTTGGTGATTGAGTCGGGTGAAACGCCCGAGGGTTTGCAAGACCATTTTCGCAAGGCAACCCGGTACAATGGGCTCCTGCTGGTGCAGGGGCCGAAAGACCCCGAGGGTGCGCGGATCAAGACCGAGGAATTGAGAAGGGAATTGGAATGAAGAACGCTAAAGCATTAGCCGAATACATGGTCGGCAAAATCATCGACGAACTGGATTTCGAGCCGTCTCCGAGTGCCATTGATCGGGCGGTTGCTCACGTCGAGGGAATCCTCACAAAGTCTGGCAACCTGTTCCGGGTTGTCTCTGACCCGGAACGCTTGGACAGGATCAGGGGTAAGGTGATCGACATTCTTGGACGTGATGGGATGCGAAGAAACCCGATGAGGGACACGATCAAGGTCGGCGACAAAGTGATGGGAAGCATGGGCGTCGTCGGCGGCTATGCCGGCACCGTGACCGCCATCAAACGCGATGGTCGGCACACGATCATTCATTTCGTGGACGACGAGGGCGTTAAATACGAGACCCCGGAGTTCAACATCACCAAGAACGTCCCTGCCAAAGGAGTGTTTCCGCGAAAGAACCCGGAGAAACGCGAAGACCCTCTCGACGCCATGTACGTCGAGTACCTGCGACCTATGCAGGATGAGGAACCGTTCATGATGGGCGGGACCAAGTACGAGTTCGTCCGCGCCCGATACCCGGATGGGCGAATCGACATCGGCGTCTACTCGACGGCCGGTGATCTCACCTACGGCTATCGCCACTGGCGTCGGATGATGGGGATCGAGAAGAGCAACCCCGTCCGCCCCCGGAAGGGCGAAAAGACCAAGGCATTCGTCTCCCGCTGCATGAGCGAAGAGAAGGAATCCTTCCCCAAGACCAAGCAGCGGATCGCCGTGTGCCTTTCCAAATCGCGCAAGCGGAACCCTCTTGAATCCGGGGCCGACATCTCGGATGACGACGACATCAATACCAAAGCCTCCAACATGGGATGAACGACTCAGACCTCATCGTACCGCCGCCGATCCCCTTCGCCGATGAATCCATCGGCGAACTGGAGGAAGCATCCAAGATCATGGGCACGCCCACCGAGCAGTTGGTGGAAGACGTGCTTGAGGGAGCCAACGTCGAGCAGGTGAACCCTGCCAATGCCTACGAGCGATTCTTCGTGCCCACGGGCAAGATCATCGTGCGATTCAACAAGCTCGATGAGGCCGCGTACACCGCCGCCGTGTCCGACACCGTCGCGAAGCTCCTCAAGGCTTTGGACGATCTGGAGCAGGCGGTCATGACCGAGGACTACAAGAACCTCACCAAGAGCGGTCGCCCCGGCGGCACCGCTTACCTGAACGCCATCAAGAAGTTCAGGGAGTGGCTCAAGGATCCGGTCGGCAACAAGCCGCCGTACCAGATCTTCATGAAGGGCAACAAGAAGCTGCCCTTCTGGGCGTTCTCGACGCTGCCCGGCGTCACCTGCCCCGGCGCAGGCGATTGCCTTGTGGATCCGCAGGACAAGAACAAGCGTGGCTGGTGCTATAGCTTCTCGGCTTGGCGCAACATCACGCCCTACTTCCGCCAGTTGCAGAACACGCTGCTCATCCGCCTGAAGGACAAGTCTTGGATCGAGGCCGAGGCCAAGAAGAAGTTCAAGAAGGGCGAAGTGGTTCGCCTGTACGTCGATGGCGACTTCGACTCCAAGGACACGCTCACCTACTGGATGCATTTCTGCGAGCGGTTCCCCCAGAACCAGTTCTACGGCTACAGCAAGTCTTGGGGCTTCTTCACCGAGTGGCACAAGGACAACAATGGTAACTGGCCGGCCAACTACATGATGAACCTGTCGAGCGGCACCCGGCTGGAACGCATCCTGCCCAAGGAACGCTTTCAGGAGAAGGTTCGCGAGATGCTCGCGCTGCGGAATCCCAAGACCGGCCTGCGGGTCGCCCGAGGCACCTTCCGCGCCCTCAAGGTGGAATCGAAGTTCCCCAAGAAGGCGATGAGCGAAGCTGGCATGATCCAGCGCACGCCGCAGGGCACTGCTCGCGAATGGGCGGCGCACCGGCAGGAGGTTCTCGATGCCGCGAAGGCTGCGGGTATCCGCGGCGATTTCTCGGCCAAGGGTGTGTTCGTCTGCCCCGGCTACTGCGGGGAGTGTCTCCCCAACGGCAAACACGCCTGCGGCGACCGCCGGCTTGAAGACATGGCAATCGTCATCGGAATCCACTAAACCACCAACGCTATGGCAGTCTCATTCATCGGGCACACGCCCAATTTCGCAGTCTGGGTGTTCAACATCGACGGCAAGCGGTTCGTCGCTCGCAACCTGTCCACCCCGGAGCCGCTCAACATCAAGTTCGCCGGGGCCTACGACGACAGCCCTCTGGCTGCACCCCTGATCAAGACCAGCGGATTCGACATCACCGAGTCGAGTCCCCGCATCGTTGTCTGGACGTGGAACGGTAGGCTCTACACCTCAAGCTGGGACATCAACGACGAGGACATCGAGAACGTGGTCCTCTACTTCTCCTCGCCAATCCCTTACTCCGGGCCTCCGGTCGCCCCGGTCGGGACCGGAGTCACCAACACCCAGAGCCCTCCGCCGGCTGCGATCCCGGCAATCGTGCCGTCGCTGCCGATTGATCAGGGTGGACCGATTGTGTCCGGGCCGCAGTTGCCTGCACCGCAGGGACCGGCTCCGCAGCAGCCTGTGGTTGTCGGGCCGATGCCGTCGCCTGTGGTGACGGCCCCGACCACGCCTTCGATCTCGCCTGCCGGGACCGACTGGGTGAAGCTGGGTCTGCAACTGGGTGCTGCTTACCTGCTGCTTTCGTGAGCCTCCGGACGCCCTACCGCAACCGCCTGCCGATGGCGTACCTGCCAGCGGGACGGGCGTTGCTGGATAATCCGGTCAACGCTCAGACTCAGACACCTGCGTTCAAGCGGTGGTTCGGGGATTCTGTTGTCGTCGATGACAGCGGAAATCCGATGGTTGTTTATCACGGCACGGTGAACGACTTCAACGTGTTCGACTCGTCCAAAGTCACATACTCGATGTGGGCGGGATTTGGAAACTGGTTCACCACCGATAGGAAGTATGCGGAAGTGTTTTCAAAAGGGATTCAAAAGACTGGTCGCGTAATTGAGGCGTATCTGTCGATTCAAAGTCCGCTCATTTACGATGGGGACGACAAGGTCAATGGGTTCAACCGGATGATTCAAGAGTTTGAAGAGGTCACCGGGAAGAAGACATACGAAGCAACACCAGAAGATGCAGCAGCTTTCAGAGAGTACATTCAATCCCTCGGATTTGATGGTGTGATCATTACGCAGTGGACTGGGGACAGCAAATTGTCTGGAGGGAGGCCTGTGGACATTTACATCGCCCTTGAGTCCAACCAAATCAAGTCGGCAACGGAAAACCGCGGCACCTTCGACCCTGCCGATCCCGACATCCGCAACCCTCGCACCCGCTCGTTGCAGCAGTTCCCCTACGACTATGCCAAGTACCTCAAGGACAACTTCCCTGAGATTTGGCGTGCCGGCGGCAACATCCGCGGCAATGACACGTTCAAATGGTGGACCGCTTACCGTAAGGGCGACCGCTCCGAAAAGGTGCTTTATTGGTGGAAGACCACCCGCCCGGCATGGATTGCGAGGCACTTTAACGATCACCGGCTTCCGGGCGTGATCGCGCAAATCAAGTGGGGAGCGGTCGGGAAATTGGGTGTGGCCGGCATGAAGCGGGTGGTGGAAGATGCGATCCGCAAGCGGTACTGACTCATGGCAATGCCTTACAACACGGTAATGATCGCAGGGTCTCGTTTCGATGAGGTCGGCCCTGATGGTATTCGCCGCATTGGAAATCGCGCCGGGCAGCCTGCTATGCGCGGCGGACAGGTCATTCCAGCAGCACCTGAGCAAACCATCTGGACCATTCGACCTGATGGCACGGCATCCCTTTCGAGAAAGTACATCGCGTACAAACCGGAGTACCTCGCAGCCAGTCGCAACTGGAGTCAGTATCGTGGTCCTGCTGAGCCCGGCATGGTGATCGCTTTCGAGGGCAATCGAGGCGGACCATTCTACGCCTACAACTTCAGCCCGGACGGTCTGACCGTGTTCAGGATGGCTGCAAGCCTGTTCCCGAATGGAGTGGTCGAGCGCGGCGTCTCGGTCAATGGATTGCAGTGGCCCGCATGGGATTTCCCGTTCACCGCGACCGACTCGGCCAAGATGCGGCAATGGGTCACGTCGCTGTCTGCCGCTGATGCGTTCGCGATGTACTACTCGCTTCTGGCCTACGACGGCCCCGAGATGAGTGGATGCAAGTGGCGTAAGTTCATGCCGGGGGTCAGCCCCAAGGAATTCGACTCCAACTACTTCTGGGCGGTGTTCCAAGAGATGGTGCTGAGGTCGATCTACGACATCCGCACCGACCTGCACAAGGTGCGTGATCCAGACACTGGCGCGACCATCGACGGTCTCATCAAGTACGACCTGTTTGCGATGCCCTGCAAGCCCGGCATCGGTGAGATCATCTTCGAGGTCATCGCAAGCGTTGCCTTGGGCGTGGTGACCGCAGGAGCGGGTGCTGCGCTGGCGACTGCGCTCAAGACCATCGACATCGCCAAGTCGATCTACGACATGAAAGCCAGTGCCGACAAGCAGAAGGCTGCATTGGCTTTCGAGAACTCGGTCATCAAGGGATACACCAGCGGGACGGATATCCGCAACATCCTGAACCCTCCTCCTGAACTCTCGCAGGTCGAAAAGGAACTGCTGGCGAAGGCATCTGGGGAAACAAAAAGCCCCACCGAGTCGGGTTCGACATCCGGTGGGGCTGTGACTTCTTCAGGCGGTGGCCTGCCGTGGTTGCTGATCGCAGGAGCTGCTGCCGCGCTACTGAGTTGATTTTGGCTTCAGACCCTCACCTTTTGGATGGGTGAGCGATTTGCGTCAGGTCGCTTTGGGGTCTGAAGCCTTCATCTTTTCCTGCAACTCCTGCGCCTGCTCGATCAGGCGATTGATTCTCGTCCGCAGGGTCTTGCCTTTGTCCGACCGCTGCTTGCGCGTGCGGTGGCCTGCACTCCGCAGGGCGGCGTAAGCCCCTTGGTTGGTGTAGCCGGCTTCGATTGCTGCTTCCACGAAGACCGATGCCGGCGTGCCGCTCTTCACGGCGAACTTGGCAACTTTGGTCAGGGTGGCGAGGGGGATGAGCTTCAGGAGATCAGTTCGCTCCAAAGGGACGATTGGGAATTTTGATGTCATTGAGGGTGTTTTCTAGGTGGATGATTTTGGCGACCATTTCGTTCTCGAATTTCTCAGCTTCCCGCAGGTGTGATTCCGCGAGTCGCAGTGAATGTTCCAACATGGCGATCTGGGAGCAGGCTTCCTGAATGGTCCGAGGAACCCGCGCCAGATTGCGTGGAATGTGGGGAGGGAATGGGAGTGGCAGTTCTGGCTGCACGAACGTGTGGTTCTGCCAGTGTCGGGCGAGGGTCTTCCAGTCGTCGCTCTGGGATTTCCAGTTCGCGGCCGCGATGATGTTCCATGCGGACGACTGCGACTTGAGAGCCGCGTCCATGCGGATCTCCATGACGCGAGCGGCGTCAGCGGAGACGACAGGCACCGTCTTGCCTTCGATGGTGACGAAGAAAGTGGATGCCTCGGTGAATGGGGTGGTCATCGTGTCATGTAGTTGATGAGGTGTTGCAGTCGCTCTGCGTCAGCAGGCGTAGACAAACCAAGTCTTCCCATCGGGTCCAAGGCGGCGACGATACCGACAGCGAGTGCCTCCTGCTGCGACGGGGTCTTGGGTGGATGCTTCTTCGCCGCCGCCCGGTAATTGCGGCGGAGTGCTGCCTTGATCTTCTCTCCGATTCTTAGATCGGAAGATGGATTCGTAGTTGGCGTCATAGGTGCGCTTGTCCACGGGTCGGGGCTTGTCGCCCTTACCCGCGCCGTATGGGATCAATGGGGATTTCATCTGTGTATTGGTTGAGGATTTTGCGGTGTTCTGCTGCGCGTTCGTCGAATGCGCGAAGGGTGAGTTCCAGCTTCACCGACAGCGGTCCCTCTCCGAGATCGTTGAGGTCCAATGTCGGTTGGTGAAATTGGGATCTGATGCTGTCGATGACACCGAGTTGATAGGCGATGGCTGCGAGTTGGGTTGAGGTCATTGTAGGTCTTCGTCAGTGAGTTTGATGTCCACGCCGTCATTCAGCAGGGACAGGTTGCGGAGCTTCTCTTCGATGCGCGAAGCAACCGTCTCCTCGACGGTGCCGGCAGCGTACAGGATGCGCTGGATGGAGGTGGACTTGCCACCGCTGCGCCACACGCGTCCCAGTGCCTGCTTGAGGTCGGTGGCCGACCAACCGGGGCAGATGAGTGCGGTGCGAGGATACCGACCGTGCAGATCGTGCAGGCTCACGCCCACACCACCGGCCTTGAGGTTCGCGATGATGATCCGGGCCTTGTCGGCCTGAAACGCGGCGATGTTGCGCTCCCGATCCTCGGCCGTCTGGTCACCGCGGACGATGGCGATGATCTCGTTGCCGAATGATTCTTTGAGGGTGTCGAGACTGTCGTTGAAGTTCACGCCGATGAAGACCGACCGGCGTTCAGCCAGCGCATCCTTGGCGAGTTCGACGAGGGCCGGGATCTTCTGAAGCTCTGACACCTGCCGGGCACGCAATTGAGCCGTGAGGTGTTCAGCGTTGTTGGAATCGCCTGCAGCCTTCTGGCGCACCGCGGCGATGGCTTCCTGCACGTCGGTGTACGCCTTGTCGATCTTGTCGGGCGAGGCCACCGGGATGAGTTCAACGGCGATCTGGGTCTTGGGGAACTGATCCCCGAGATCAGCGATCCTGATGCGGACTCCCTTCGCGGGGAAGATCCCGCGGTGGATGGTCTGGATGTCGTCGTCGCTGCCGCCGAATTCCCACCCGTCCCACTGGTTCTGGTAGCACCCGTGCGCCTCCGCCCAAGTGTAGAAGTCGCGGAGACCGTGGAGCCCCAGCAGGAACCCAAGGGCACGCATCTCCATCGGATTCGTGGCCGCGGTGGCGGACGCTGCGATGGTGGGGATGTCCTGCAAGGCAGCGGCGATCATGAGACCGGCGTTCGCCGTGTTCGTGCCTTTGCAACGATGAGCCTCATCGAAGACCAGCATCTCGGTGTCCGCGGCCCAGATGAACCGCTCGACGAGTTTGCCGCCGATCTTCTCGGTGGCCCACTGACCGTAGATCGAGTTCCCGTTGCGGACCTTCTCGTAGTTGATCGGCTCGATGGAGATGCCGAGGTGAGCGGCTGCACGCAGCCAACTTGGGATGACCGCTTTCGGGCAGATGACCGTGGGCGTGAGGGAAAGCTCACGGGCTGCGGCGAGGGCGGCGTA
>Ga0181344_1000919_pt1 | contig 11291 bp, 10 predicted proteins | sample Su13VDMLBDD_FD_130098 | JGI IMG/M metagenome (GOLD analysis project Ga0181344, IMG submission 130098) | Freshwater viral communities from Lake Michigan, USA - Su13.VD.MLB.D.D | ecosystem: Environmental > Aquatic > Freshwater > Lake | place: USA: Michigan | collected 2013-07-15
TCAACGACTTCTGTTGCTAGGTTATATGTCTGACCGACCCCCCGTTTCCGTTCCTAAATTAGGCTACAGTAACTTGCTCAGTTGCAATTAAACCAACCACTGAAAGGTTATCAAGTTCGTTGCCGTATAAAAATCGAATCAGTTTTTAAAGAGATTAACTCAGTCCCTACATGCCCTTATTCCTCAGCCAATACCTGTCAAATCCAAAAACGCCCCCATATCTTCAAAGAACTATATGACAAATATAATACAAAGATTTTAATTTGACAATATATTTATAAATATATGAAAAAAAGACTATTGATAGAAGAAGATATTGATGAAATAGAGGATTTTAGAAAAATTCTACTTTTAAATAAAAAAAAGTTAGATTATCGTAATGTTATTTTTCTTGATGAACATAGAAATGACTTTGATGGGATTATTGAAGTAACCGCACATGGGCTAATGTTTCATTTTGATGATTTAGAACAGTTTTTAAAGTTCTTCTTTCAAGAGACATATCAAGAAGGTAGTGATGGTGAGTGGGAGGCCGTAAATTACGATAGAATGTATTACGGTCATTGGGACTTTTATGATTCGTGCCAAGAACGAGCATATGATGATTGGGTTGAAGGATATACCTTAGGTTACTTTTGTGGTTCTGCAATGTTAAAACTAAAACAACTTGCGGAGTTTTTAGACCCATCTACAAGTAAGAATTTTAAACAACGACCTAACGGTAGTATGACTTATGGTGGTGAAGGTGATCTACCAACAATATTAGATAAGTTTTTTCCTGGTCTTGGGGATCAGATTGATGAAATCATTTGTATGGGGAAAGATCGTGCAACGGCTAAGGGTGCACAAGAATTAATGGAGAAAACCTACTGTGATGGTCTAAAACATCTTGGTATTGAAAATTGGGGTGGAAGACTTCATGATTGTTTTAGAACTTATTTTATATCTTGGGGTAATCTTGTACAGATGTACATCGATACTAGTGATTTTGAAGAACCTTTATTAGATACAATGTTTAAAAGTATAGAAAGGGGTTTTAGTAATCATCCCCCTGAATACTATGAAATCGAAAATTATGTTTGGGATAATGAAGTTTTTGAAAGTGAAACTTGTCAACGACTTGAAAATTTAATGGACGAGTATATTGAAAAGGCACATGAAGAAATTGATTCAGATTATATTGAGGTGGTGCGAAAACTTGGAGAATTAAAATTATTTGAGTTTAAACAATTACCCGATAAAAAACATTACCTTAAAGTTGAAAAGGTTGATCCTGAAACTTTAAAAGTTACATTCAGAGTTGGAACTGCAAGACAAAATTGGAACTCTAAAATGGGTGTTTCTGATGTTGATAGTGTGATTGCAATGGCAACTCAGCCAGGTTTGTTTGACCCGACTGAGTATAGAATTAGTTAATGTTGGCCCAAAGAATAACGGTTCTTTAAAATCTCGTACAATTTATATCCATCTTCATCGTCAATAAAAAAATTATTGTCGTCATAGAAATCAGTAATTATAATTCCATCCTTTTCCTCAATAATATCAATTGATGCGAGTTGATGAACTTTATCATAGAAAGGATTTTCATCCTCATCCTCAATATTAAACAACGTTGAGTTATGGTTGTAGATTATAGGTTCGTATTTGAATTCATATTTTTTTAATCCTAAAGAATTAACCATGTTTAACCCCGCCTGAATAGCTCTCTCAACATCACTCACACAAACAAATTCATTCGCGGTATGCATGTTGTAATATCCACAAGACATGTTAATACAAGAAACATCTGATTTTTTTTTCAGTTGCATTACATCAGTATATGGGTGAGATCCTAAAGTCATTTCACAACCAAAGGCGTCTTTAATCGCTTTGTGAGCCAAAGAACCAAATTCACCACCCTTTTCAAATAAACGAACACCCGAACATACCTCGGTAATTAAATGGTCACCAGGTGCGTCGTATTGACAAATATAACCAACATCTTTTAAAAACTCTTCGTTGCATTTTGAAGATCCATGACATCCAGTTTCTTCAGAAACAAAAAGACCAATTTTAACCTTTTCAAGGGTTTCTAAAAGATTTAAACAAATGAATATCCCACATTTGTCATCTCCACCAATACCTGTTGGGTTATCATTGTCATCATATGCCTTTAACGCTTTAACTGAAACTGACTCAAAAATTTTCCCAAACGTAACAGGACGATAAACATCTACTTCTTTTACATTAATTTTTGGGATAATTTCGTGAACGGTATCTGTGTGTGCAACAAACATTGGGTAAAACTCACCTTCATTTAGTTTTCCTTTTGTTACATAGATATTATTGTGTTCATCACAAGTAACCTTGACTCCACTCATATTACCAATGTTGTTAATTAAATACTCAACCATCCTATCCTCATCATAAGTTTTGGTAGGTACTGAAAGTAACTCCTTAAATTTTTCTAAATCCATCATAATACAAAAATACCTAAAAAAATGTTAATAAAAAAATTATTTATCAACTTTCTTTCCTCTTTTTTTCTTAGTTTCTATTTGAACCTTTTCATCCTCTACAATTAAATTATAAGTTTTACCTTCTTCTACCTCATCTATTAAGATTTTTTCTGAAATGAAGTCCTCAATATTTTCTTGTATTGCCCTTTTTATTGGCCTTGCTCCGTATGTTTCATCAAACCCAACTTTGGAGATAAACTCAATCAAGGAGTTTGAATATGTGAAAATGTAATTTTTTTCTTTAACACGTTTTACCAAAATATCTAACTCAAGTTTAGTGATCAAATCAATATTATCTTTTTGAAGTGAGTTAAATATTACAACGTCATCAATTCTATTTAAAAATTCAGGTGCGAAAAACTTACTTAACTCTTTTTTCAAAACATCACGTTTTTGTTCTTCGGCTACCGCAGAACTTGCAGAACTTTTAAATCCAACACCTGTACCAAAATCTTGTAATTTTTTTACCCCAATGTTTGATGTCATAATAATCAAACAGTTCTTGAAGTTAATTTTCCTCCCTAATGAATCTGTCAAATGCCCATCATCTAACATTTGAAGAAGGGTGGAAAAAATGTCTTTATGAGCCTTTTCAATTTCGTCAAATAAAATAACAGAATACGGTTTATTTTTTACCTGTTCGGTTAATTGACCACCTTCATCGTGACCTACATATCCTGGAGGAGAACCAATCAAACGAGAAATGGTATGTTTTTCTTGATATTCGCTCATATCAACTCTTATCAAACTATCCTCACTTCCAAAAATTTCTTTAGCTAACTGTTTTGCTAAAAATGTTTTACCAACACCTGTAGAACCTAAAAAAATGAAAGATCCGATAGGTCTATTTGGATCCTTGATTCCAATTCTATTTCTTCTTATTGATTTGGAAATCTTTTCAACCGCATCTTTTTGACCAATAACTTTAGAGTTCAGATTATCAGATAAATTTATTAATGAGGTTTTTTCATCAACATTAATTTTAGATACTGGTATTTTAGTCATGTTAGAAACAACCTCATAGACTAAGTCTTCAGGAATTGGCCTTTTACTACTTGTTAAAAATTGCTCAAACTTCTTTTTTTCTTCTTCTAATTTTGCCAACACAGCTCTTTCTTTATCCCTCAACTCAGCAGCTTGCTCATAGTTTTGTTTTTTAATAACCTCCATTTTTTGACGTTTGATTTCTAAAATTTCAAATTTTAAATCCTCAATTACTTGTGGTAATTTAATGTCTATTTGCATCCTTGACCCAACCTCATCTAAGATATCAAAAGCCTTATCGGGAAACTCACGATCAGTCACGTAACGATCTGCCAACTCAACAAACAATTTAAGTGTATTATCGTCATATGTTACTTTATGGTGTTCTTCATATTTGACTTTACTCTGTTTTAAAATTTCCAAAGTCTCCTCTTTTGAGGATGGGTCAACAATAATTTTTTGAAATCTTCTTTCTAAAGCCCCATCTTTCTCAAAACTTTTTCTGTATTCGTCTAATGTGGTCGCACCTATACATTGAATTTCTCCTCGTGATAGTGCCGGTTTTAATATGTTTGAGGCGTCAAGTGACCCTGAACTATTTCCTGCACCAACCATTGTGTGAATCTCGTCGATGAATATTATTATATTTGGGTTTCCTTGGATCTCTTCTATTATAACTTTCATTCTTTCCTCAAACTGGCCTCTGTATTTGGTTCCAGCAACTAAAGCATTGATGTCCAAATTTAATATTCTTTTATCCATCAGATTCTTTGGGCATTCACCGTCATGGATCATCATCGCAAGACCCTCTACAATTGCTGTTTTACCACATCCAGGTTCACCAACTATAATTGGGTTATTTTTCTTACGACGAGAAAGTATCTGTGCAATTCTTATTATTTCTTTTTTTCTACCAACAACAGGATCTAATTTACCCTGTTCGGCTAATTTATTTAAGTCTTTACTAAAGTTATCTAATACTGGAGTTCCTGACTCACTTTTTTTCTTGTTCTTATCACTATCATCTACGAAATCTAACATATCTATCAATTTTTTAAAAAACTAACAATAAATTTACCAAAAGTCCATTGTTAGAACCAATTCAAAACCCCTATATTTATAGATATGAAAATTTGGAAAATGTTTGTTGACGATTTACAGCTTACTGAAGATTTAGAACAGGATTATTTTGATATGAGAAAAATATTCCAAAGAGAAGGTTGGACTCAAGAAGATTTGGAAAGTCCAAAATATTTTCCCCAAGACCTATTAGTTTTGCACTCCGAATTCCAACCAAAAATGCGTGAGATTTTTCAAACAATTAAAGATTATGGTTTTGATGTTGACAGAGACGAAGTTCATTATTATATTATGGATAAACTTAGTCATATAGATGACATAACCCCATTAAGAGAACCAGATGGCAATAACGAGCGAGATAATTAGCGGAACAACAATTTTAAATGAAGTTCAATCATCAAATATTGTTAGAACACAATATAATACAATAACCAAAAAAATGATTGCCGAGTTTAAAAACGGAGTTAAATACGAGTATGACGATGTCCCACATCAGATATACACTCAGTTCAGAATGGCCGAATCACAGGGAAATTTCTTCAACAAAAATATTTCTAAAGTACACAAATACAAGAAACTGTAATTGTTGGGTATTTATTAGTATGGATAATACCGATATCATTAAGAGTTTTAAATCTCAAGACGAGCTTAACCCTAAAATTTGGGAAAAATATGGTAAATCATACAAGATTAGACCAGAAGTACGTGAAAAACTTTTAGAGACTGCAAATCTTTTTATGGACTCTTTGGGTGTTGACGTAATAATGACCGACATTATTATGATTGGGTCTTTAGTAAATTACAATTGGTCAAAATATTCTGATATTGATTTACACGTTGTTGTAAATTTCAATCAATTTCCTGAAAACTCCAAGGACCTATATTTGGAATTTTTTGATCTTAAAAAAGTAATATTCAATCAAAAACACAATATAAAAATGTTCGGTTATGACGTTGAGTGTTTTGTACAAAAAGAAGATGAAACAACATTCAGTAGTGGAATATACTCAATTTTATATGATATGTGGATGAATGAACCTCAAAAAAATACAAAAGAAAAAATTGACGTTGAATTGATAAAAGAAAAGGCAAATCAATGGATGAGAATAATAGATGGTGTAATTAATAATATTGGGGACGAAGATCCTGACACCATAAAGGAGTTGGTCAAAAAATATAAAGAGAAATTAAAAAATTTCAGAAACTGTGGTTTAGAAAAAGGGGGAGAAATGGCAATAGAAAACCTGGTGTTCAAACTACTTAGACGAAACGGATACATTGAGAAACTTTATGACTTACCTACCGAAATTATAGACAAAAAACTGTCTATGTCACAATAATAAAACGTTTATTTAAATAAATGTATTTATCGATATATTTATTAAGAAAAAAATTAATTTTAAAAAATTTATAACTATGTCAGGATTGAAACCTATTGGTAGTGAAAAACTTCAAGGAATGGATAAAATTAGAAGAATCATGGAGATTGCCAGATTCAATGAAAACCTTCCACAATCTATTAATGAAACCGCAAAATCTGAGTACAAAATATACTTGGCGGATGGTAATACTTATGAAATAGTTCGTGAAAGACAGGGATATATTATTAAAAGCTCAATTAATGAATCGGAAAACGAGTACATTGAGCCAATACAAGAAAGAAAATATTTCTCATCATATTCTCAAGCACTTAAGAGATTAAATCTTATGGCTAAGGAACTCAATGAACTTTATGAAAACGAAGAAGGTGTCTCACTTATAGGTGAGCAAAAAAAAAAGTTCATACTAAAGACTAAAAAAAAGAAAACGGCCGATACCCCAACTCCCGTTTCGGAACCTTTATCACCACCTCCATCTGAACCTTTACCACCACCTGCGGATTTTGGGTCACCTACGGGAGGACCTACAGAAATGCCTGAGCCACCGATGGGGGGACCTACAGAAATGCCTGAGCCACCGATGGGGGGAAGTGAAATGCCTGAGCCACCGATGGGCGGACCTACAGAAATGCCTGAGCCACCGATGGGGGGAAGTGAAATGCCTGAGCCACCGATGGGTGATGAAATGCCTGAACCACCGATTGGTGATGAAATGCCTGAACCACCGATGGGTGATGAAGAAGGGACAAGTGACTCGGATATGGGAACGGGATCCAAACCAAAAAAAGTTTCCGATTTTAAAAGAATTCAAATTTTGGTTGGCAAATTAGCACAAAAAATAAGAACTTTTGAAGAAAGTGACGACCTATCACCAAAAGATATAAAATATATTATAAATTCAATATTATCGGCAATTGATGTAAACGCTTTAGATGAAGACGACATTGAACAAATTATTTCCAAGTTAGAAGGAACTGAAGAGGATGACGAAGATAAAGATTTTTCAGATGAGGATAATGAAGAATCTCCAGAGGAAAGACCTGAAGAAACCCCTGATGGTGAGGTGGGAGAAGGATTCAAAACTTATGGTGATGCTTTCGACAATTATGTAAAAGGTGCTGTAACCTCAAGAATGTCTGACGGATTGAAGGAGGATGAATATGGTGTTAGTAACACTGATAAAGATTTCCAAAAATATTACAGGGAGGGTGAAGAGTCAGATCCTTCTCAAGTATCTTTAACCGATTTTGAGGATTATGACGATATGCCTTTGAGAAGAAAACTTAGACAAAAACCAAGTAACTCTTTTTACCATTTAAATCACGGTACATATAACGAATCTAAAATTGACAAAATATTAAATGGTTATTTTAAAATAACAGAAAATGAAATCAAACAAAAATATTCCAATCTTGTAGAAAACAATTTTCAATTTGATTCTGTCAAAAACTTCTTATTAGAAAATCAAAATGCCACATACATGGGAAAAACCATAAAAGGAAATTTGATCTTTAAAAATGGTAATAAAGATGTAAAAATTACAAAATCAGGAACTTTGTTATGAATTATTTGATTTACATAAATGGTATGGGACCTAATTACAAAGGTGATAACATTTATGAATTTATATTTTCAAACACTTTGGAAGTTTTTGGTGAAAATTGGGAATCAAAACCTGCTAATGGTTATCCTTCTCCGCCCGATATGGAATACATAAAAAAAGTTGGAACATTAATAAATGAAGAAGTTGCTTTTGATTTGGTACAAAACTCTGATGTTTTCTCAGTCATTGACTCAATGGATGGGGTTTTGGCTTTAGGATGGGAAAAAGAAAATGATGATAAAGATTTTTCTTTAATTAAAAGATTAGTTTTCCAATTTGGGGAAACTGAAGAAAATATAAAAAATAAATTATACGAAAGAGATATCGTATTACAATTTGAAAAAGAGGTAGTATATGAAAACTAAAATTAAATTTTTGTTGGAGAATGGTTTAAGTAAAACAACATTATCAACACTAACTGAGTCAAACATCAATCTTCTCTATGAAAAATTCAAAAACATGAAAAAACAAGAGGAAAAAGAAGGTTTTCAAAAAACCACAATACCTTCACAAACAGTTCTCAAGGGTAATTTAACTGATTTGGCAACAACTGGTGTTGATGTTAAAGATGGTAATGTCAAGTACGATCAAGCGACAGGTCAAGTTACAGTTATGACCAAAGAGGGTGAAGTATCTGAAGATGCTGCCATGGATTACGCAACAGGATATAACCCAAATGAAGAAGGTGGTAATTTACCAAAAGGTAACAAAAATCCTGAAGATTATGGAACTGATAATAGTACAGATCCTGATGGTCAACTTGATGGTATGCCAACCGAAGGTGTAATCAAAGAGAAATTTGAATCGAAAGCCCAACAAGGTTTATTTTGGAGTAAATGTGACAAATCAAAAGGCAAAGAAAAAAAGAAATGGTGTGATATGGCAAGAGAATTTTCAGATAGTACAACTGAAAAAGAATATAAAGATATGCCAAAGAAAAAACATCCTGAAAAAACTGTAAAATATAAAAAGAAAGAAACTAAAGAGGACATTCAGAAATTTATAGAAAACACCATTGTTGAAATGTTAGAATCTCAGGTAGATGCTCATATGACAAAAAAAGATTTAATTGAAGCGATAAAGAAAACAAAAAAGGAAAAAGACGAATCTTTTATACTTCGTAAACCAAAAAAAGTTACTATGTTTTCTGATGAGGCACCAATGGAATTACCTATAGGTAAAATTTTCTCAATTGGTAAATCTAAAAAATAATTTTTTATGGCTCTGTCCAAAGAACAAGTAATGGTTGAATATGTGAGATGTCTACAAGACACTCCATATGCCCTTAGAACATACCTCCAAACATACGACAATACGGTATCTAGATATGTTCCATTAGAGTTATTTCCTGATCAAGTATCTTTACTTCATGACTATGAGGAATTTGAAGAAAACATAGCATTAAAATATCGTCAGGCCGGTGTATCAACAGTAACCGCAGCTTGGATCTCCAAAAGGTTAGTTTTTGCCAAAAAAAATCAACCTGAAAAAATTCTTATTATTGCAAACAAACTTGACACATCTCAAGAAATGGCAAATAAGATTAGAGCTTTTATTGATCAATGGCCTTCTTGGGTTGGTGCGGGATTTGCCCCCGAAAAAAACTCTCAAAGACATTATAAATTAAATAATGGGTCAGAAGTGAAGGCGGTTGCAACCTCAAAAGATGCACTTCGTGGATTTACACCAACAATACTTGTATTTGATGAGGCTGCATTTATCGAGGCGGACAATGATTTCTGGGCAGCTTGTATGGCATCTCTATCTACAGGTGGTAAAGTAATTGTAATTTCTACACCAAATGGGTACGACCCAATATATTACGAAATTTACGATCAAGCCTTAAAGGGAATGAATCAGTTCAAAATTTCAGAAATGTATTGGTATAGAGATCCAAGATATTCTAAAGATCTTTATTTGGTCCCTACAGATGATTTGGTACATTATTTGCTAAATAAGGAGGAGTTTGATGAATCAAAAAACGTATCATTTGGGCATGTTGACCCTTACGAAAGAGATTATCCTGAATTACAATCATACTTTGATATCGGTTATAAACCATGTTCTACTTGGTATGAGAAAATGGTTAAAAAACTCAAATACGATAAAAGAAAAATTAACCAAGAGTTAAATTGTGAGTTTTTAGGTTCTGGTGACAACGTATTCGACAACAAAGATTTGGAGTATATTAAAAATAATCTATTAACAGATCCCCCAAGTAAAATGATGGGAAATTCTTTGTGGATTTGGAAAGAACCCGTAGAAGGTCATAAGTATGTTATGGGTGTGGACGTTTCAAGAGGGGATAGTGAAGACTTTTCATCCATTCAAATTATAGATTTTGATGAAAGAGAACAAGTTTTTGAGTACGTTGGAAAAATACCACCTGACACTCTAGCAGAAATTGCATATAAATGGGCGGTAATGTACAATTCTTTTATTGTTGTCGATATTACAGGAGGTATGGGTATTACAACTGTTAGAAAACTTCAAGAGTTGGGGTATAAAAACCTGTATATTGACGGAGTTGACACATCAAATATATGGTCTTATAACCCGAAGGCCGTGGACAAAATTCCTGGTATCAACTTTAACTCAAAAAGAGTTCAAATTATTGCCGCTTTAGAAGAGGCGGTAAGATACAAATTCAAATTGAAAAGCGTTAGGCTCTATAATGAAATGAATACTTTTGTTTATGTTAATGGAAGACCCGACCACCAAAAAGGACAACATGATGACTTGATAATGGGAATTGCAATGGCAATTTATGTTGGGGAGTCTTCATTTTCAAAATTGCAAAAAGCTACAGAACATACAAAAGTAATGATTGAGTCTTGGAATGTTGCGTCAAATGAACAACTTACACAACAATTACAGTTCAACCCTACAATGCCAAATACCAACATGATGAATGACAGATTCAGAAATAACAACAACGGACCATCCAAAGACGATTATATGAAATATGGTTGGTTATTTGGAACAAGAAGATAATTATATGTATGGGTTTAAATTTTCGAAGAAGATCGGGTAGAATTGCTGACGGTACAAAATTAATTGTTCCAGGTCAGATTACAACAGGTGTTAAAGTTTTTCCAAATACTTTTCAATATAAACAAGGTTCAAAAAATGAAAATTTGGGTCCTGGTATTGAGGTAACACCCACACCCAGTATTACCCCTACAAACACACCAACAGTTACGCCAACCAATACACCAACAGTTACTCCAACCATTACTCCTACAATCACACCCACCATTACAGTATCACCTACTGTAACGCCTACCCCAACACCAACACTAACTTGTACACCATTTATTAATAATATTATTATCTCTAATGGTTCATATACAGCCACTAATGGTACTTATGTAAGAAATAGTGCCTCAGATGCGTTTACACAGGTAGGTGGAACTGGAACTATATTCTTTGGTGGAGATGCTTGGTACCTTAATGCGGGAGTTTTTGGAAATGTTGCAAGAAATACCTCTACATTGGGAACTGGAACATGGAACCCTTTGGCTCCTGGAAATTCGTCAGGAATTATTGCAGACTATAGTTATTACTACTGTGTAACACCAACACCAACGATTACACCAACACCAACTAATACTCCCACACCAACACCAACTTCAACATCAGGATATACTAATGATGGATGGTTATTTTATTTACCTGAAGGGCCTGTTGTATCTGAACCACCCCCAATTAATAATGGGAATACCATATTTTATTATGAACCAGGAA
>Ga0181344_1000920_pt1 | contig 11286 bp, 9 predicted proteins | sample Su13VDMLBDD_FD_130098 | JGI IMG/M metagenome (GOLD analysis project Ga0181344, IMG submission 130098) | Freshwater viral communities from Lake Michigan, USA - Su13.VD.MLB.D.D | ecosystem: Environmental > Aquatic > Freshwater > Lake | place: USA: Michigan | collected 2013-07-15
ATCTTTAAAAATAATTTGTGTTGTGCCAGCTGAATTTGTCTCAATCCGTTCCTTATTTTGTATTTGCTCACCAATCACTAATGTATGAGCATTTCCAGAATTAAGAGAACCTTTAGCAGATTGGTTAACAGCACCGACATTACCGACATTTTGGGCGTATATTGCGCTTGAATTAAGGATTAAAAGTAAAAGCAATAATTTGGAAAATGTTTTCACTTGTTCCTCCTAAAATTTAACAACTGGACCAAGAGATACCAAAAAGTTATTTAATTTATAGTTTGAGATATTTGAAATATTGTTTGCATACTCAATATTTCCCATGAAACCTATATCTTCATTTATTGGTGCATCCAACAATATACCACCAGCCCACATATCATCATGCCTAGCAATCCACGGATCAACCAAGGGATTTGCTTCCATAAATCTTAAATTTGTATAACGAACAAATGGCGCCACGGTCCACCTTTGACCAAATTCTTTATTAGGTGGATCGAACTCAATGCGAGCCATGCCCTGAAAATCAATTTGATCAGATGTCTGAACAGCAAGAAAAGCATTTGCTCGTGTAAACGCTGCTCTACCCTCAAATTTAATTCTATCAGAAAATTGATAAATACCAGAAACAAAACCTGTCACAGCATCTCCAGAAGCAATAGTTGAAATTGTAGAATAAACATAACCGCCATTTGTGGCGTTATTTCTATTTACAAAAAGTGATCGCCATTCAAAGCCTGGATCAATAGCAAAAGATGGAGTAATAGGAATACGGGCGACAAGCCCAGCGCCACCAGAATTTAGATAGTTTTGGTTGCCAAGCGTAGAAGCAATTCCAGCTACATAGGGCTTTACACTTACACCTCGCAGAGGTGCCTCAGGAATACCAAATCTAGGGCCTATCGAAGCACTAAATACCGATACATTTAATGTAGGTATGCTAAACTGTTGCGTCGCATAAAACGCTCCGCGAGTTTCTAATTGATCGCCACTTTGATTTTCGAAATCATAATCATGGGCTATTTGAATCATCTCATAGGAATTTACGTCTCCTTGACGACGCAAGGTAGATCCGTACCCTACGCCTCCGATTTGAAATAAACCGTTAGATGGAAAAAAGTTTGCGTTAGTTTGAGAACGCAAACCCGCTATAATTCTACCTGTAACTCGATTTTTCTCATTTCTTTTGTCTATATCCGCTATCTGAGCACGAATTTGCGTCTGTTGAGCAATATCTAGATCACCGATGCTTAGAGCTAAATTTAGATGCTCGGAAGCAGCTTGATACGCACCAAGGCGCGCATATAAAAAACCAAGCTCCATTTCTGCACGTGAAAGTCTGGGATTAAACATCAAGAGGCGCTCTAGAGCACCAATGGCTGCCTCATAGTCACCAGATTCTATTGAAAGTGCGACAAATTTATAAGTGCTGTCTAAATCGGCGGGATTATTACTGATATGAGCGGCTAGTTCTAATTTTTGGCCCAATGTCTCCGCACGCAAGTTTGTTGGAAAATAATTAATACAAAAGGCAAGCATCATACAGGTCAATATACGGCCTAGACGTGTTTTAATGCGGTTGCCACGCAGAGGCCTTTTACTAAACATCACTAACTCATAATCGGCTATTAATGGGAGATTGATGATAATTTTGTCTTGAAATCAAAAAGGTTTCAATTGCAAAGAAATAATTACAAATAATATATCGACACTGTTGCATTTATAACACTAATTACAATTAACTAATTTCTTGACAAATTCGATCTATGAAAGATAAGTTATTGAAAAGTATCGACTTAATTCCGTCAGAAAAGTCAGCAGCCTAAGATGCTTCCACGTCATTATGCCTATGTAATAGCCTACATAGTAGCTGCAATTATCATCTTACCTTGGACTATTATTCAGCCAAGAGCTTTGAATGACTTACGTAATATAGCATTTGATACCTATCAACGTTTAAATCCACGACGATTCAACGCCGAAACCCCGATAAGAATTATTGGCATAGATGAGGATAGCTTAAAGGTATTCGGTCAATGGCCCTGGCCACGACATAGATTAGCCGAGCTGACACAAAAATTAAGTCGATACGGCGCTTCAGCTATAGTATTTGACTTTATTTTTGCTGAGCCAGCAAGAGAAAATTTAGCGCAGATCTTAACAAGTTTCCCTTATATAAAAATACGTCACGACTTAGAACGAATAATATCTGTTTTACCAGACGCAGACAAACTCTTGGCAGCAGAGTTTGCTCAAGCCCCAACCGTTCTTGGCATTGCACTTTCAAAAGATGGTGAAAATAATTTTATACAAAAATCAGGAATTGTAACTGTAGGAGATGACCCAGAGCAATTCTTATTTAAATTTCCAGCTTTTATAGGGCCAATTAGGGAATTATTTGGTCCTGTAAAAGGTCTTGGTTTTACAAATTGGATTCCAGATCACGACCAAGTAGTTAGAAATGTTCCACTCATAATGAGCGTCAATGGTTCATTAATAACATCACTAGCTCTTGAGGCTCTTAGAGTAGCACAAAATACGCAAAACTATGTTATCAGATCGTCGAATGCGAGTACTCAAACGGCATTCGGACAAAAGACTGGTATTAATGCCATAAAGGTTGGCAATTTAGAAATTCAGACAGGCCCATCCTCAGAAGTTCGCCCTCATTATTCCTACAGCGATGAACGTCGTTATTTATCTGCGAAAGATGTTTTAGAGAACAAAATCAATAAGAATATTATTCAAGGCAAAATAATTATTATTGGAGCAAAAGCTACGGGCCTCGGGGATACAAGAGCAACTCCTCTTGAACCTGTCATCCCAGGAGTGGAGGTGCACGCCCAATTACTAGAGGCTTTAATTTCCTCAGAATTATTATACCGTCCAGATTGGTCTGGCGGCCTTGAAATAGGCGTATCAATTATAGCTTTTCTGATTACAATGACACTTATATTTTTTGGGCCATCTCTGTTGTCAGCTACTTTTGGTCCGCTCATCATTCTGATATTTGTTTTTGGTTCCTATTACTTATTCAAATATTATCAGCTCCTAATAGATCCTGTATATCCTAGCCTGATAGTAATTGGTGGCTATCTTTTCGGAACTGTAACTGTTTGGAGAACAGAAGCGTTAGCCCGTAGTCAGGTTAGGCAGGCATTTGGCAAGTTCGTTTCACCTTCGGTTGTTGAAAAGATTGCTGAAAATCCTAGACTACTAGTTCTGGGAGGCGAAACAAAAGATCTAACAATATTGTTTTGTGATCTACGCAATTTCACAAATATTTCAGAAACCATGAGTGCAGTAGAGCTATCGCAGTTCATGAATTCTTACCTTACACCCATGACAGATGCCATACTAGTTAATGAGGGCACTGTCGATAAATACATGGGAGACGCAATACTTGCTTTTTGGAACGCTCCAATTGATGTCCACGAACACGCCAAAAAGGCCGTTAATTCAGCACTAAATATGCGAAGAGAGCTAAACATATTAAATAATAGCTATAAAACTAAACAAAATCTATTAGAATTTGGCATAGGTCTACATTATGGACCTTGCAGTGTAGGCAATATGGGCTCCAGTCAGAGATTTGATTATTCTGTTCTTGGTGACACTGTTAATTTTGCCTCAAGATTAGATCGTGCAAGTATTTTTTTCTGCACCGATATTTTAGCCTCAAAGAGTGTCAAAGATTTAAGTCCAGATAATATTTGGCTAGAAATTGGTCCAGTACAAGTTGTGGGTAAAAGTGAATGCCTGGAGATCTTTGCTCTAGTTGAAGGCAATCACAAAGATATGGATGACTTTCAAGAAAAATGGACTCATCTGCACAGTAAAATGATGAATTATTACAAAGCTAGAAGATTTATTGACGCATCGGCAATAGCACAAGATTTAAAAGAGTATTGTAATTCTGACTGGATAAATTTTTACACTCACTTTGAAAAGTCTTTCTTGGAACTTTCTAATGAAGCATTACCACAAGATTGGGAGCCTGTATGGCGATTAAAGAATAAATAGCCGTGGTAAATGAGATTTCGACTTCAATATAGATTACTAATGAAATCGTCTAACATCCACGCGCAGGTTCGCCCGCAAGCATAGTTGGTCCCCCAGGTTGATAGTCCTCGCCTCCGCCTCCGCCGCATATGATCGTTTTATCGACATTATCGCTCACCTCGGGATGATAGATCACTGTCTTAACGCGCCTAGCCGGGATAGCTGTAACGAGCTTTGCATCTTCTAACGGCTTTGGCCCCAGTTGGGAGACGGTCACAACCAGCCAGCCCAGGCCAAACAACAAGCTGCCATACAGAACACATAAGAAGATATCGGTAGACTTGGACATCAGCTAGCTCCCCTATCCGTTCATGCAGCCCGGGGCGTTAAAGCTTGTCTAATTTACATAATTAATGGTCAGATTTTGTCTCATTAACCAAACCGTGACCCCCTACGCGCGCGCGAGAGTTTTCGCGAAACCATCACCAATAATAATACTGGTGACGAAGATTTATGATTGCAAAAGGCAATTAAAATTTAGGCGAAGACCTTCAAATCATGGAAACAGACACCGGCAGATAAGAGCAGAGTGTGATTTGCCCAACGCGCCGGGGCCTTGGTGGCTGAAGTGTCAGTAGTGGCTAAACCTATGCAAGAGTTACAAACATAATCTAGATTATACTTTAGTACAGTTTAGAAATTCGACCACTTCGACCCCATCAGCCACCAACGGCGTCGGCGGATGGGCACTTAGCCAATTCTGCACGCCGTGCATCGTTTGATGACGCCTTCCACTCAGCCACATTCCTGATTGCGTAGACTTTGACTTCGTACGAAATAATTGGCGTTTTGATTTTTAGCCGTCCGATCTTGGTAAGGCCCACGCGGTCGCAGACATGTCGCATTGCACCCGCACTGGGCATGTCTTCGCCAAGTAATTTACCTAACATATTCGAATCGATCAGATCGCCGGGCCATTTGGGTAGCAATTCTTGCAGGATTGTTTCCGCTTCACTTCGCGTTCTGTCTAATAGCGCCCGCTTTGCCTCGTTGATGACTGGTAAGGCTCCCGGTTTGAAAGCGCTAATGTCGCGCTGTCTTAGGTAGTGCGCAACGCTAGCGATAAATTGTGGGTCTTCTCTGAGCTTATAGATCTCAGCGTAATACTCAGCTGCACGTGGGCGATCGTCACAACGCGAGACATAGAAGCGACGATCATCACTCTCTAATGGTATGGCGGTAAGACTGTTCGAAAATATTATCCATCGGCATGCGTTAAACTCATGTGTGATACGCCCGAATTTGGGATTAATCGTTCTAATCTCTTCAGTGATGAGGCTCTTTAGCTTCTGAGCGCACTGATAGTTCCCTACTGGTCCGCCTTCGTCGATTTCATCGACAATTGCGAGAACTTTTCCGGCTAAAGTTCCATTAAATCCACCGTTGAGAATAGACGCCAGGTCGACCCCAAGCGCCGTGAAGCCTCCAAATACGCGAGCTAGAACGCCAGCGACCCAGTTGCGCCCCATGCCTTGCGTAGGTGCGATGTGAAGAAAACCATAAGACGGCAATTCACCCGGTTTTTGAAGGAGGTGAGCCAACCAGTCTTGAAATACGCCAGCCTCTGCACCCCACAACCATTCGATATGCAGTGCAAATGGCCTAGAGCGCTCTCTCCAGTCATCGGGAGGCGTGTCAAACCTAAAGCCTCGCCATGTATTAAGCGCGCTCTCGCCATGAGGATTAACCGTAAGTGTTTCACCCGCAGGATTAAACGTTAGGGTCCGAACCTCTTTACGTTTGGCGCTGAAAAGCCATCGGCCAAAGGTCTGAACACGCTTTAAACTAAAGCCACCACCTCTAGCAGCAACCTTAATTGTCATTTGTGAAGCGGCTGTGAGATTCCTAAAGTCAGAGATGGGTAAGACGCCACGTGGATTATTTATGTCGGCGACCTGGCTTCCGTTAGCAACAAAAATTAGATCTTCCTCCATCTCTGCCAACGTCCACATCCTCGCGGTTGGGAAACCGTCTAGGACTTGCTGAGCTTGATAAGCAATTACGTCTGGTTCTTTGAGAGCTTTTTCTACCGCTCGGCATGCTGCCCGCATTGGATCACGCTGATCAACACAATGAGCCGCTACCGCATTATTCTCATTTGTCAGAATACCGATCACTTCTTGTGGTGTCAGGCGTGCACGCAGCGCTTCACACGCGAACTTCAGCACATCAACGCTTCGATCTTGGCCTGTTGGCTCGTCGATTAAATGAGCAAGATTTGGAGGAACATCTGCCGATGTCAGAAATTTAATCTCACCTGTTAGGTTGATATGTTCCCTCTTGGCTAGGGGCTTAGCAGCAGGCTTTGGGACATAGGGATAAGCGCGCATAAGGTCGTCGTATGATGACTTAGACCCGTCATCCTCTTGAATAAAATATGCCTCAACAGCCACGCGCCCTTGGTCGCGCTTCTTCTTATTAGGGTAATTTATAAAGCCAGGAACGCGCATTAATCGGTCGATATTGTGCGTGCCTACATCACCTTCAAAATATACGACTAATCCACGGTTGATTGTTTCGCCTTGTTCATGGGTGAGACCCTCAGCTCGCCAAAAGGCCTGCATGCCATTTCCCGACCAGATGATGAAACTTGGTCTTATCGGCGCGCTTAATAATTTACGGATTGTCGATTCTTTGTCGAATGGAGAGCCATCTTTTGGTGGGTCTATGTCGATGTGGGCGTAGCGAACGGCGATAATATCTTCTTTCGTTGGTTTCTTATGCACGTTTGAGCGCACACAATTAACGCTCCAGTAGATATTCTTGCCTTGAGCGTTTTGCTGTAGCGCCCACTGCTGCGCAGCTTGGGCGTCATTACCAAAGTTTCTTCCTTGAGTTAGGCCGTCTGGCACAATGGCGACGAGATGAATCTGATCTGCGATGGTTTGGAAGAAACTCATTTGAGGACCCTCCAAGAAGCGAGGATCGTTTCGAAAAGTGCTGGCAACTCATCTTCTGTAGCTGTGTATGTCGCTTTCACCATTTGTGTCGGATACCAAAACTCTCTTTGCTCAATTTTGGGCGAAAAAACCAAAAAAATCGGCTTGCTGAGACACCAGGCGTAAGTGACTTCACAGATCGTTCCAATACAATCACAGGCATTGATGTAAACAATTACAAAGTCAGAATATTGGGTAGCTAAATTATTACGCCTAAACAGTTGTGGCTTAGTTATAGGCTCCCATCCGCTCATACCTTCACAGTTACCGTGACACGTTGGTCCATGCGTTCCGCTATGACCATCGGCTATAAAAAATGGTCCAGTGTAATTGAACTTGTCGAGCTCTAAAGACGAAAACCGGAGTGGTGTTTGGTCGCACGCGCGGCTCAAACCGGGCACTAATTTATGTCGCCAGTCATGTGAGTCGATTTTGCCAGCCATGTAGACTGACGGCTTCGTTTTTGATATAGATTTAATGTGTAATAGCCTTTGTGCAAAGGCCGCAGTCAGCGCATAACAAAGCCGCAGATCAGCATGACGCGCTGACTTGAGGCTTATTTTTTCTCACTTGTGGAACGAATTACGCGGGTCTCGAGCCATGCATCTAGGTCAGGCCGTCTGTAGCGTACTGCGCCGCCTAGTTTGCAGAACTTAGGCCCCTCACCCGTTAATCTGAACCGCTCGAGTGTGGGCTTTTTGAGCCGGACATAATCTGCCGCTTCAATGGTTGTTAAGATGTTTGAAGTCATCGTCTCACCTTTTACGAGGTAATTGGAGGACATCAGAAGTATTAGAAATTACGCGATTAAATATACCAAAAACCAAAGAACTTATTTCTTGTTTTTTGCTCCTTTAGGACGCCCACGGCGCCTGGGTTCTATCGGGATAATCTCTGGTGGCACCATACGGTTTGGGTGCCATAATAATGCATAACCTCGCTCATCAGCCCTTGGGCGGCCTGCGTTATAGTCCTTCTGAATCTTAGATTGGCTGTGTCGCCCATGCTCGGCAATAATTTGATCAATGCTTTCGCCAGTTTCTGCTTTGTGTTTTGCCACGAGAGCTACCGCGGCGTCCTGATCAGCTATTTTTTTGTCTTTTTTAGATGCATCGGTTAGTGCCTTACTTCTTACCCGATCATACTTTGTTTTTTTGCGTTCGATGAATCTAATTGCATAGGGAAAAATGGAAGGGAACTCATTTTGTCCCAAACTAAGCAAAAGATAGATTAGTTCTTTTCTACTGAGACTTAGTAAAATCCTGGCGGCCTCGAACCAGTCACGACGAGTTGCTCCGCCTTTTCTATTCCGCAGTAAAATGATCTGAATCCGCTCGACTTTGAGAATGATTTTTCTAATCGCTGGGTTTATTACCTCTGGACAAGAATTTAAAAGCTCTACGAAGAAATATGACGGTTCACTTGAAGGCTTCATAAGGCGGTCTTTGATTTAAAAGACAGAATGTTTGTTGTTTCCGGCTTATCTAATAGAGAACGGAGATGGTTTGCCCAGGAGTTGAGCGCGGTACGCTTCTCATCCTTCCAGTCATGCCGCTGGTAGATGCCAGCAACACCACCTCTAGAGCCGGAAATGTGATTGAGGACGGCCTCTGTGACTTCGAACCGCACGCCTTGCTTCTGCAGTCCGGTGGCAAGCGTGCGCCTCAGGTCATGCACGCGCCACTCGCTTACCTGCGCAGCATCAAGTGACTTCTTTGCTTTGCTAAAACCCGCGATGGGCTTTTTGCCACCCGTTGTTGAGATAACGTAGCCTGTCTTAGGCCACTCCTCTCCGCCTAACGCGTCGAGCTCATCGACCGCGGCTTGTGAAAGCGGGACGATGTGGGCTTTACCATTTTTGGTTTGCACAGCCGGAATAGTCCATGTGGCTTGTGAGCGGTCCAGATGAGACCACTGAAGCGTTGCGACCTCGCTTTTGCGTTGGCCTGTGAGGATCAGCAGCCTGTAAAACGCACCGAATCTGCTCTGATATGACGCCTGCAAGATCGACACGAGCTCGTCGTCCGTTAATGTTCTCTCACGAGCTTTGGGCGCTTCAGGCTTAAGCATGTCTTTGAGCGGATTTCGTGGAATGTCTCCGCGACTGACGCTCCAACTGAACATTACTGAAGCATAGGCAAAGACTGCCCGACGCATGGCCTTCTGACGCTGAGGTATGCTGTCGATGAGGGTCTGAATATCGCTGCGTGTTATTTCAGCAAGAGACTTATTCTTCAGCCCAGGCTTTAGATGATTACGTACAACTAGCTTCGCCTGAAAGAGACTAGAGGCCCGCCGAATCTGCTCATAGTGCTCAAGCCAGAGATCAGCCTGTCTACTGAACTCTAGTTCTACGCTCGTCAGCCTTTTCTCATTCTTCTCGACCTGAGGGTTGCCACCCTCAGCAACTCTGGCCGCTAGACTCGCTGCTATCTTGCGCGCTTCGTCGGGTGTGAGCCCACCGTGAGCGCCGATCGTATAAGTTATTGGGCGAGTCTGGGCTGCCCTGCCCGGCGCGGCTTTACGGTAGCGATATATGTAAACCTTACGCCCTGTTGAGCTTACTCGCAGCCCAAACCCCGCCAGCTTATCGTCCCAGTAGACTGAACCCGGCTGCGCCGCGTCTACGTTACTCTTGGATATCCTCAGCCGCGCCATCGTGATGCTCCCAGGCATCAGATAAGCATCAGATCAATTCAAAAACAAGATAAAACTAAACAACTTTAGCGAATTATTTCTCATTAGATTCAATGTCTTTTACTCTAACCGCCTGCAAGCTTGTGATATATTTCACTAATTTGTAATCAGTAGGTCGGAGGTTCGAATCCCTCAATCGGCACCATTCTTTTCAATAACTTACTACAATAACACTTAAATCAAATATTAGCTTAGGCATCAGATAGGCATCAGTTCATCGATAGCTCTGCCCTCTAAAACCCGATTCTCAGCCTCTGCCAATGCAGCCGTGATGCTGATTTGTTTTTCAGTAACGCTCACGTCCAGACGCTCGCCGTAGGTTCGGGGATGAAGTTTAGCTGCAGTCCATTTTCTAACGTCGATCTGCACGCGCAGCTTCTGAACCCATGCGGATTTTGATGGACCGTCCAGCCCCTCAGGCATGGGCGTGTCTGCCAGCTCGATCAGCTGCTCCGCTAATCGATCAGCACGATCCTGTTGGGCCTCACGATAAGCTGCCTTCAATTCAGGATCATTGCGCAGTTGCTTCTTAGCCCATGAATAACTGGGAGCTGGATTGAGTAGTCGAAGCGCAGACTTCAAAGAGGAACCATCTGCGATGGCATCTAATATAATCGGCCAGACTGAGTCATACCCCCGGGGGGCTGGGCCCTGAGCGCTGACAATATGCATATGCATACCTCAAAAAAATTTTTTAAATTATAATATAGCTTGATAGATAAATTAGAAGCCAGAAATAAGAAGAACTATCCGATTAAGTTAGGCGTTCTAATTATAATTATTAGCAGGGAGCATTTTGGCCTATTGAATTGCAGTTGCTGTTCGTATGTCCCTTTTTATCTAGTTGTATTACCTGATTCAATATTAAATCATTTGTCTTAGCTTGATTTGTAGCAGCTGCCTGGTTAGCTGCATTCGCACCTGACTGAACAATCGAATTGCCAGCCCAAAATTGATTTAGCTCTGCAAGTCCTGGACCTTGAACGATACTAGGAGGAGGGGCTGAATTGAGGGCTTCAGTCGTATCTGAATTTGCTGGAGAGGATCCCTTTAACCCACCGGTTTGTCCAGGACCACTAGCCAACTGTTGTGACAAGGAAGTTGTTATATCTGGGGGGGCTTTAAAGGGCTCAGAAATAACCCCGGATTCAGAAGCATAAACCGCGAAGCCGGGGCGGGAAATAGTAATCGTGTTTTCTGCATTAGCTACGGTCAAAGTACCATATTGTAATAATACTAAAGTTCCTTGAGGCATTCCTAATTTAATGAGTGCAATTCCTCCACGAATTCCGACTGTTGCCGTCGGTGTTTTAATATTTGCTCCTTGTTCGTGACTTATCTGCCCACCGACAAATCGTAAAGCCCCCTTGGTAATCGCAATACCTTGATTACCTAGGTTTGTATTTGGGTTATAGATAAATTCATCGACAACAACCGAGCTATTTCGTCCAACTGTCATTGTCGATGTATCTTTAAAAATAATTTGTGTTGTGCCAGCTGAATTTGTCTCAATCCGTTCCTTATTTTGTATTTGCTCACCAATCACTAATGTATGAGCATTTCCAGAATTAAGAGAACCTTTAGCAGATTG
>Ga0181344_1000921_pt1 | contig 11276 bp, 6 predicted proteins | sample Su13VDMLBDD_FD_130098 | JGI IMG/M metagenome (GOLD analysis project Ga0181344, IMG submission 130098) | Freshwater viral communities from Lake Michigan, USA - Su13.VD.MLB.D.D | ecosystem: Environmental > Aquatic > Freshwater > Lake | place: USA: Michigan | collected 2013-07-15
CTTGCCCAATGGATCATGGATAACCTAGAATACACACAACTCATTCTTGAGTTCTACACCCCCGGCATTCCCGACAGTGGCTGGGTGCATGTTTCGTACGACCCCGAGAACTTAAAGAAGCAGGAGTTGACCGCCATGAAAGTCGCTGGTAAAACGCAGTATGTTCCCGGCCTTGTAGCGTAACGATCATGCTGAAAAAACTTGTCCTTAGACCCGGCGTAAATAAAGAGAATACTCGCTACACAAGCGAGAACGGCTGGTACGACTGCGACAAGATTCGTTTCCGCCAAGGTACGCCTGAGAAGATTGGTGGCTGGCAGCGTATATCTACCCAAAAATTCATTGGCGTGTGCCGATCTTTGTGGGCTTGGGTTACGCTGGGCTCCCTCAAGCTTCTCGGCGTAGGCACAAATCTCAAGTTCTTCATTGAGAACGGCGGCAGTTATTACGACATAACACCGCTGCGCTCAGCCGTTACTTTGACCAATCCATTTGATATGGTCAGCGGCTCCTCTACAGTCACTGTGACTGATGCCAATGGCGGCTATATCAGCGGCGACTATGTGACTTTCACAGGATCGACTGCCGTGGGAGGCATTACCCTTCTGGGCGAATACTCCCTCACCCTTGGTAGCGTTTCCAATACCTACACTGTTACTGCCTCCTCTCCGGCAGAGATTACCGCTGCCAATCCTGCTGTGTTCACAACAGAATTTCAGTTGGCAAACAATGTACAGGTAACACTGTCCACCGATGGGACATTGCCGTTCCCGTTTAATAGCTCTACCACCTACTATGTTGTCAATACATCTGGATACACATTCCAGTTGTCGTTAACTTCTGGTGGTGCAGCAATTAGCACTGTTGGCTCTGCTCAGTCTGGTATTCAAACTGTTACGGCCAAGGCTTCATCTACAGCCAATGGCGGCGGCACTGTTCGGGCTGCGTATCAGATCAATGTAGGCCCATCCTATGCTGTCTCCTTGACAGGCTGGGGTGTTAGCACATGGGGCTCTGGTACATGGGGTGTTGGCATAACTGGTGTAGACCAGCTTCGCCTGTGGACGCAGAGCAACTTTGGTGAAGACTTGATCTTTGGCCCAAGGGGTGGCGGCATCTACTATTGGGACGCAACTACTGGTCTGCTTGGGACAATTTTCACGGTGTCCATTGCTTCGCCAGCGGTTTTGACCACATCAATTAATTTGACCGATGGCATGGAGTTGATCTTTGACACCACTGGGGCTTTGCCTACTGGACTCAATGTCGGTCAGATTTACTATGTAATCAATTCCAGCGGCTTGTCGTGTAACTTGTCGGCTACATCTGGTGGTGCAGCCATTACTACCACTGGAACACAGTCTGGTGTTCACTCTATTTCTCCACGGGCTTTGCCTTTGGCAAACATGACTGGGGCATCTAATGTCCCGGCAGAGCAGAACTGTATCCTTGTCTCTGATTCCAGCAGATTTGTCTTTGCGTTTGGCGCAACAGAATTTGGTTCTTCTACGTTCAATCCCATGCTTATCCGCTGGTCAGACCAAGGCGATCCATTCAACTGGACACCTTCGGCTACGGTGCAGGCTGGATTTACATATCTATCTCACGGCTCAGAGATTGTGACCGTCATGCAGGCTCGCCAAGAGATCTTGGTGTGGACAGATTCTTCTTTGTATTCTCTCCAGTATCAGGGTGCGCCTATTGTTTGGTCTACCCAGATCGTGGGCGACAACATTTCCATAACAGGCGAGAACGCTGTGGCTTATGCAAACGGCGTAGCCTACTGGATGGGTGTGGATAAGTTCTATAAATACGATGGTCGCACTCAGACTCAAAACTGCGATCTGCGTCAGTTTGTATTTGAGAACATCAACAAGTCTCAGTTCTCCCAAGTGGTTGCCGGAACGAACGAAGGCTTCAATGAGATCTGGTGGTTCTACTGCTCAGGCACAAGCACCACGATTGACAGCTATGTAGTGTTTAACTATATGGAAAATCAGGGTCAGGGTGCTTGGTACTATGGATCTATGGCTCGCACAGCTTGGCTGGACAGCGGCTTGCGTGACTACCCAATTGGGGCGACATATGAAAGCAACCTTGTTAATCATGAGCAAGGTGTAGATGACAATGCCACTGGAACAACTTTGCCTATTGAGGCGTACATTACTTCTGCCGAGTTTGATTTGGATGACGGTGACCACTTTGGCTTTGTGTGGCGGGTATTGCCTGACATTACTTTCCGTGGATCTACCGCTTCTAGCCCTCAAGTGACCATGTACCTGAAGCCAATGCAAAACTCCGGCTCAGGCTACAACATTCCTGCTTCAGTTGGCGGCGAGAACAATGCCACCGTGACAAGAACGGCAGTGTTACCAATTGAAGAATTTACAGGACAGATCTACACCCGTGTGCGTGGGCGGCAGATTGCTATGGAAGTCAGGTCTACTGCTGAAGGCGTGACTTGGCAACTTGGCTCGCCTCGTATTGACATCAAGCAGGACGGCAGACGATGACTTTAATCGTCACTTCTGAATTTGAACTCAATAGGGTGGCAGCGCCAGCTTTGCCTTTTGCTCCAGAAGTCTATAGCCGCCCGTATCAGGATCAGTTGAACAACGTCTTGCGCCTGTATTTCAACAGGGTAGATGCTATTTTGGCTGAATTGCAGGCTACTGAAACCATCAACACAATCTCTTTTACTGTTTACACGGTGGCAACGTTACCAAGTGCTGTTACCTTGGGATCTGGTACTAGGGCTTTTGTGTCTGACGCTAATGCCACGACATTTGCTTCTGTTGTTGCTGGCGGTGGATCTAATAAAGTGCCTGTTTACTCTGATGGAACGAATTGGAGAATTGGTTAAACATGAAAATCCATCAAGTCAACAGCAAAGAAACAATGCTCAATGAGAATGACATTGTGATTGTTGCTGCTCATATGGCAGAGCCAACACCAGAAGTGAAGAACTCTTCCAAGAAGCATGGCGTTAGCGCAGAACGTTTGCTATACACCGCATACATTCAAGAAATGCAGAATCCTGCATTGATTCGTATCAGGGACGGCAACACACTATTCACTATTGCCGCCCTGAAGGACAGGTATGGCTATGTAGCAATGTACAACGGCGACACCGAAAAAAATGTTGCAACCAACTTTGCTCAGTTCACTCAAGCATCCTACAAGATGGGATTCAACGTGCTGATCGTTAATTGCGTGGATGATTCTCTCAACAAAGCCGCTGATGAAGTTCAGTCAGCGATTCAGGATGCCGAACTTGTGTACGACGATGAGAATGACTTGTTGTATGTGAAGTTCAACCAACCTCATGGAGATTAAAAAATGGGGTTAAAAAAAGCATGGAAATGGGTAAAAAAGAAGGTTAATCAAGCCGCTGATTGGGTTAATGAGGAGATCATTCAACCAGTCGTAAAGACTGTAAAGAAAACTGTTACAGCCATTCTCAAAGACCCGCTGCCATTTATTGCACAAGTAGCTGGCTCATTCATTGGAATTCCGCCTTACGTTACATCTGCCGCTATCACAGCCATGCGCGGCGGAGACATCACTGATATTGCCAAGTCTGCCGCTGTTGCATACATTGGAAGCAAGGCATTCTCATCAACATCCTACGGGAAGGCCTTTGGCGAAACAGGCGCAAGTGTCAATGACTTTACATCTCAGCTTGCAACTGATTATGGTTTAAGCACAACCACTGCGACAATCTTGGGCAACGCTGCTCAAAGCGGATTTACGACTGCCACCCTTGGCGGCGTTAGGGCTTTGATAACTGGAAAAGATGTTGGCGATGCCATTACAAGTGGCTTTACTCAGGGGGCTGTATACGGCGCAAGCGACAGCTACTTTGGCGACATTAATACACAGAAAGATTGGGGTATTACGCCAGACACCGCCAAGCAGCTTTCTGGGATAACAGCTTCTGTTGGTAATGCAGTTTTGACTGGTAACGATCCAGAGAAAGCTTTATCCAACTACATTGTTTATGCAACAACTCAAACAGTAAATTCTGAGCTAAAGAAGGGCGCTTCTACTTTATGGGAGCAGGCTAAAACGTTTGCTAATGCAACGACTGAAGCCAAGAAAACCTATGATGATACGCAGGCTAAATACGACAGCACTGCTGCTGATTTGCAGGCTAAGGTAGATGCTTTTAATGCAGAGCGCGACAAAGTTAATGCAGCCAGAGATCCGTATGTGGCCGCATACAACACAAACTTAGGCGAGTACAACAAGCAAAAAGCCATCTACGATGATGTGAATCAAAGTGTAGAAGTAAGAAATGCTGCTGCTGACAAAATGAGCGCCTATGCGGATGAGATGCAGAAGGCTGTTGACGGCGCTAATTCTTTCAATACTCAACTGGAAGCTTTAAACGCCAAAGCAACTGAGATTGGAACCATCAAAGAAAGCTTGACCGATCCAACCGTTGGTGTTGCCAAAGAACTGAAGACTGCTGCGGATGCTGTTGAGTCAAACTACAACAACTACAACAAAACAATTGAAGAAGCAAAATTAGCCGATGATGAATACGGCAAGCAGGTTGCTGAAGTGGCAACCCGTGAGGCTTTGGTCGATGCTGTCAATAACGGAACAATCAAGACTGTTGAAAACCCTGATGCGCCTCCCGGCTCAATCACGCTTGAAAACGGATTGGTTATTACTGCTGACGGCAAATACTTGCAAGACGGCAAAGAAATCTTTACCACTGCGTCAGGCGTAGATCAAAGCAAGCTGGACTTTAAAACAGAAGACGGCAATCATTACATTTTTGGATCTGATGGTCAGCGCCTGACATCTGAAACAGATGCGATGAAGCTTGCTGAGAAAGAGTTTGGCATTAAGCTGGACGAGAAAGAAGCAGCCAAGTTTGTTGATGTTCCTTACGGCACGTTGGATCCGTTGAAGGCGGCAGCAGAGGCTAAGGTTGAAGAGCAGCTTAAAGATTTTGGATACAAAGCTCCGTCAAAAGAGATGGTGGACTCTTTCATCCAAAAGGGTGGCGACACACTTGGTTTTGTTGAGCAGTTCATTGATCCGTATCACGTTGCGGCGGATGAGGTAAATGAGTATTACAAGAGCATCTTAGGCCGAGAGGCTACGCCAGAAGAGATTGAGCTTCACGTTGGAGCCAAGGCAGAGACTGATGTATTCAACGAGCGACAGGCGCAAGAACTTGAGAAGATGCGAATTCTTCAAGAGGTCTTTGGTCAATCCAGCAGTCCTATTTATGCGGAGACATCAAAGGGCTTGGATATTCCTGTACCCGCAGGCTATCGCATAGCGTCTATTGATGATGTAAACAACAAAGACAAGACAGGTGCAATATTTGATCCGGGCCTCAATGCTTGGCTGGTGACTACCGACCCTAGTCTGTCTCCTGTAAACGTTACCGCCCAGAACGAAAGTTACTTACAAGACTTCTTTGGCGACTTTTACAAAAGACCAACAGACCCGGCTAAAACTCTTGATGAAGTTACTGTAATTGGCAAGCGGGAAGAGGAGCCGCCTTGGGAAGAGGGATTCCCTGTAGCAGAAACGCCAAGTCTTGATGAAGTTACAGTAACTGCAAAGCGGGAGGAAGAGCCTCTACTGGATCTGCCTTACTCGCCTTTAACTCCTCGGCCACCAGTAACAAATGTCACTGTTCCAAAAACTACTGCGCCAGTTTCTGTTAAGCCAACCAAGCAGCCAACGGGCTCGTATAACCCGATGGACTTTATGTTTGATGCAGCGCCAGTGCCACAAAATGTTGAACAAGAGCCAACAAACGTGGTGCAAAAATCTCCCGTTTTGGACTTGCGGTCACCCTTGGATATTGGCTTTTTTGACCAAATTGCCGAAACCACAAAAAATACCCAAGACCAACCGGGGGTCGTTAAAATTGCTTCAGGCGGTTATATGGACATCCTATTCCCGAAGCAGGGCATGAGCATGGATGAAATCTTACGAATGTTAGAAGGAAAATAGTATGAGTTATACCGACGAAAGATACGACCAGACCACGGGCGAAGAAATTGTTGACAATTCAAATGACGCAACGGATTTTGATTCAGGCTATTTTAGTTGGATGAAAGATGCCGATGCAGACAAATTTATTAATGATTACAACATTGATTACAACAACGATATAACCAATAGCACATATTGGAAAAGTCCTGATGTAACAACCGCGCCCTCAACCAGACCATATTTTTCTACAGATGATTTGACTGAAGATGAGAAGAAGCGTCTTGCCGAAGAGCAGAGCCCTTCATTCAAGCAGTTTGTTTCTGATGCGTTTTCTAAGCTTGGCGATAACGCAGGAAAGTTCATCAAGAACTATGTGTTTGACCCTAAGACTGGCAGCTTGAATATAGCTGGTCTTGTTACCGGCGCTGCCGCTTTGAAGGCTTTGACTGGTGGCGACACTCCTAAATCCACGGCATATCAGGGAAGTATTCCTGACTTGAGGGCAGTTACCAAGCAGATTGGATATACAGACCCAAATCGCAGACCGGGAGAGTATGGCCGTCAATACTTCACAGGAACTCAGTACGCCTCGCCGGACAAGGTTGCAGATGCAGAGGCTGCGGCAGATACAAGAAGAGCAGGAATTTTGGCTGCTTACACGCCAAAACCCACGGCTGATGTAAACCCTTACGAGGGCAAGTTTGCCATGAACTACGCTCGTCCGCCGACAAATACTGGTAACGTTACCAGTGCGCCTGCTTCCGGGGTGGCTTCTCTATTGCCTGTACCGCAGGCAGGTGACACAATTCAAGATATGGCGGGAGGCGGAATGGCTAAAGGTAGATACTTACAAGGCACAACAGACGGCATGGCCGACAAGATCCCATCTTCTATTGATGGGAAGCAAAAGGCCGCTTTGAGCCACGGCGAGTTTGTCATTCCCGCTGATGTTGTTTCCCATTTGGGTAATGGCAACTCAGACGCTGGAGCAAAGAAGCTGTACGAGATGATGTCTCGGGTACGCAAAGCCCGTACTGGTAATGAAAAGCAGGGCAAGCGAATCAACCCAAATCAGTTCATGCCCGGTGGTCAGGTTGGTTATGCCTCTGGTGGCATTGCCAATTTTGACGGTGGCGGATCAGTTGGCACTACAGGCCCAAGCACAACAGGTGTAACGACCCCAACAATACCAGACCAAGGAAAGTCTACGGCTGAAGGCTTGTCTTCATGGGCAGGGCCATATGTATCTAACTACCTTGGTAAAGGCGAGGCTTTAGCCAATCAGCCGTATCAGGCATACACAGGCCCACTGACTGCTGGCGCTTCCAACCTTCAGCAACAGCAGTTTGCTGGTCTGTCTGACGTTGCCAAGACAGGCTATACGCCAATGACAGCCAAGGGCGGTATCTTTGATACATCTGCTGCACAGCAGTACATGAATCCGTACCTGTCTGCTGCGCTTGATCCACAGTTGGCAGAGTTACGCCGTCAAGGTCAGATTACCAATCTGGGCAACCAAGCTCAGGCCACCAAGATGGGCGCGTTTGGTAGTTCAGGTTCTGCGCTGATGCGGACTGAAGGTCAGCGCAACGTGCTGGACAAGATGCAACAGGCTTTGGGTCAGGGCTACAGCACAGCCTATGACAAGGCTATGGCTCAGTTCAATGCTGACCAAGCTCGTCAGTTGGAAGCTGGTAGAGATACCGAGGCATCGCGTCAGTATGGTGCTAACTTTGGCCTCAAGACTTTGGGTGAACTTGGTACAGCAGGCGCAACACAGCGCGAGATTGCACAGCAAGGCATCACTGCTGACAAGGCTCAGTTTGAAGAGGAAAGAGACTTTCCGTACAAACAGGTTCAATTCCAGAAGTCCCTGCTTACAGGTCTTCCTATTACGACCACTGATACAAGCCCAATGCAAAGCGAAATTTCAAAGATTAGCTCGCAGATTCAAGGTCTTTTGTCCCTGTACAAAACACTTGAAGGCTTGGGTCAAACTAAACCATAAAGGCAAGACATGAATCTCGTTCAAATCAATGAGCATTTAAAAGACGTTCCTTTGCAGGCGCTTATGCAATACGCCAACGGGCAAGACCCGATGGTTCCTGCTTACATGGCAACAGGCGAAATGAAACGCCGTGAAATCATGCAGCAGAAGCAGTCTCAAGCTCAGCAAGCGGCTCAAGGTCAATCTCCTACTGTTAAGGAACAAGTTGAACAGCAAGCTGGACTGATGGCTCTTCAAGCGCAACAGCAGAAGCAAGCCCAACAGCAGATGATGCAGCAGGCTCAAGCTCAGCCTATGCCCACTCCTCCACAGACTCCACAGCCCGTTCCTCAAGGCGAGGAACAGGCAGAGTTTGCTATGGGTGGTATTGCTCGTTTGCCTGTCAACTATGACTTTGCAAGCGGTGGAATCATTGCTTTTGCTGGTGAAGGTCGCAGTGATGTTCCTGTTGTTGAAGAGACTGAAGAAGAGAAGCTGCGCCGCATTCAAAAGATGCTGACGCAAGGTCTTCCTTCTATGCAAGGCATCAAGCCTCCTGCTGAAACGCCACTGCCACAGCAGCCTGTTCAGTCAACAGCAGATCAGGGTAAGAAGCCCATGACATTGGAAGAGTTGATGACTGGCCCGGATACTTTGAGCGCTGCGGCGCAGGCTCTTAAGCCTCAAACCATTGAAGATGTTAATGAGGCACGTTTGAAAGCCAGACAACTTGCTGGCGTTACAGGTGATTATGGTGCAGACCAAAGAAGGCGTTTGTCTGAAGAAGAAGCTCAATATAAGGCGATGCTGAAGGATCGTCAGTTTGACAATCTGATTGCCGTGCTGAGTGGTATGGGTCGTGGTGGATTGGGTGGTGCTGGCCCTGCTTACTTGCAGAACAAAGCCGCACAACAAGCTGCTGACATTGCACAGAAGCGCCGCATGACTGAGAGATATGGGGATATTGATGCCAAAGCGCGTGAAGAAGGAATGGCTGCTGCTACTAGCATGACTGGTGAAGTTTCCAAACAGCGCGGCTTGGCTGGTGAGGCTGGCACTAAATACGTTGTGGAAGCTGCCAATAATCAAAATGCCAAAGCTCGTTTGGAGATTGAATACCAAAACCAACTCAAGCAAGCTCAATTGAGATTTGCAAACGACCAAGAATTACGCAAAATTGAAAATGATTATGCAGTCAAGCGAGACAAGATTAACAAAGATTCGCAGTTTGCCTTGGAGAAATACCGCCAAAGCGCACCGACTGATGAACAGCGAAACTTTGAAGCTTATCTTGCTCGTTGGAAAAAGAATCCTGAGAACAAAGGCAAGTTTGAGACAGAGGCTTTTGCACAGTATTCAATGGATAGGGTTGGCGGCCCCGGCAGAGGTGATAAGCCATATATAACTGGACTTAACCAGTTATTGGAAAGCTATCAAAAAGACCTTGAAGACATTACTTTGCCTGAATCAGAGAAGGTTCGCATACGAGGTCTTATTGCAAAGACTCGGAAAGATTTGGAGGCTGCGGTGAGCAAAGGACTTCCAAGCGCCTTGAGTGGTGGTAACGTTGACACAAACAATCCTTTGCTGAAATAAGCCATGCCCACCTTACAAGAAGTCCTTGTTGACCCAAACTATGTAAATGCCAATCCTGCCACCAAGCGAGCTATCTTTGAGAAGTTCGCTGGTCAGGATCCAAATTACGCGCAAGCAAATGATGCGACTAAGAACGCCATTCGCCAGAAGTTTGGGGTAGCAGGGGCTGTTGAGGAAAAGACTGCCGAACCCACTGCACCTAAGCCAATCCCTGAGCGCACATATGGCGAAGCAGCTAAGGATGTAGGCGGCAAGTTTGTCTCAGGCATTGGCTCTTTGGTTCAGCTTCCCGGACAGTTGTATGGCTTAGCTACTGGAGACTTTTCCAAGACTGGTCTGCTTGGCGCTGGTGAGGACATCCGTGAGTATGGCGAATCCATGCTGTCACCTTCACTGAAGGCCAAGGAAGAGGCTAGGGCGCAGAAGGTTGCAGAGGCAGAGAAGACTGGTCAGCTTGCTGCTGCTGGTACTGCCTTCGGTGAGACAGTGAAAGATCCTGCCCTGCTGGTTGGCTTCTTGGTTGAGCAGGTTCCCCAGTTGATTCCTGCGTTGTTGACTGGTGGCGGTACTGCTGCCCTCACTGCGTCTGGTATTGCTGCCAAGGAAGCTGCTGCATTGGTTGCTAGTGGCGCGGCCAAAGAAGCGGCAGAGCTTGCGGCTAAACAGATTGCTGCGAAGAAGGCTGGTGAGCTTGGCGTTAAGGCTGCTTTGGGTACAGGTGCTGTACAGCAAGGTGCTGATGTTGGCGCTGGTGCATACGAAAACATTTACAAGGCAGCAATAGACAAGGGAATGTCTGAGAAAGAAGCTGCTTCTACGGCGTTGAATGCGGCACGGGCTGCTGGTGCATCTGGTGCAATCATTTCCCTATTGGCTCAGAGACTGCCCGGTGCGCGTACTCTTGAAGAGGCGTTCTCAGGCGTACCCGGCACGACAGGCCGACTGCTTGGTGCTGGTAAAGGCGCTTTGGGCGAGTCTGCTGGTGAAGTTTTTGAAGAGAGTGGCGGTAAGTTCTCTCAGAACTTGGCTATGCGCGAGGTTAATCCTGAGCAGAGTCTTACCGAAGGTTTGGGTCAAGCTGCTGGTATGGCCGCTATTGGTGGCGGTGGCATGGGTGCTATCGCTGGTGCTGCTCGCCGTCCCGCTGAAGCAGAGGCAAAGCCTGAAGAGCCTTCCTATGTGGATAAGCTGTTCAAGCAGCCTCCACCCCCTCCCGCAGATATTCCTCCTCCTATGGATGGCTCAGTAACTCCACCAGTTACGCCTCCTGATATTGAAATCAAGCAGCCTAAAGCTCCTGAGCCACCCCCAGAAGCCAAGAAAGTTGAGTTCAAGCCAGCCGACTTGGAAGCATTGACCAACTACACGGAAGGTTTGCCTGATGAATCTTCTGATGTGTTCCAGCGTTTACAGAATAGAGACAGGGCTACTCCTGCTTCTATCCAGCAGATGCAAGGTATTTCTGCCAATCCAGACTATGACCGCCTGAAGTCTTCTCCTGACTTTGGGTCTGGTGCGCCCGTGGTTATCAGCGACATTCAGATCCCTGAGAATCAAATGGGGCGGCAAGATATTGCCACTGCCTCTGACGGCAGAAAGATCCCTGTCCAGTACGCCATTGTGGATGCTGGTGATTTGCTGACATCCCACACGGCAAGCGGTCAGACAAACCCTGAATATGGAAACGTTACCACCCCGGCCATCCGTGCTGTGGCTGGTAATGGAC
>Ga0181344_1000922_pt1 | contig 11271 bp, 6 predicted proteins | sample Su13VDMLBDD_FD_130098 | JGI IMG/M metagenome (GOLD analysis project Ga0181344, IMG submission 130098) | Freshwater viral communities from Lake Michigan, USA - Su13.VD.MLB.D.D | ecosystem: Environmental > Aquatic > Freshwater > Lake | place: USA: Michigan | collected 2013-07-15
CCTATCAACAGGAGGTCTACCTCAAGTATTAGTTAATAAACTTGAGTTATTAAAAGACGAGTACGAAATCAAATGTGTTGAGTGGAGTTGGCACGGAGACGCCTTCGTTATTCAAAAAAACAGAATAAAAAATTTAATAGGACCTGAAAACCTTTTCATGTTGGGTGAAGATAAAACCCAAATATTCAATTTAATTGATCAACTTAAACCGGATATTATTTGTTTGGAGGAGTTCTGTGAACATTTTATACCTGAAGAGATTAATGAAAGATTATTTTTAAAAGATAGAAAATATAAAATATTTGAAACAACCCACGACTCAAGTATTCCTGTAACAAACAAAAGATGGTTTCCTGATAAATTTATTTTTGTTAGTCCGTTTAACGCATTTCGTTATTCTATGTTTGACGTTCCTTATGAAATTATTGAGTACCCTATTGATGTTATAATACCAAATAAAGAATGGGCACAAAAAGAACTAATGTTCGATCACGAATATAAACACATTGTAATTGTTGGATTATTTACAGAAAGAAAAAACCAAGGATACGCATTTGAGATGGCAAAAAAAGTGGGTAATGAAAAAATCATGTTCCACTTTTTAGGTAATCAAGCAGATAACTTCAGACATTATTGGGAACCATTAATGAATGATTGTCCTGATAACTGTCTAGTTTGGGGTGAGAGATCTGATGTTGATACATTTTTACAAGCCTCAGATTTATTTTTATTCCCTTCAAGAGGAGACAGAAACAATAAAGAACTAAACCCGATTGCGATTAAAGAAGCAATCAAATACGATTTACCTATGATGATGTTCAATTTGGATGTTTATTGTGGTAAGTACAATAATAATCCCAAAATAAAATTTATGACAGGAGATATAACACAAGACACAAATACACTATTAAGTATGTTAGGTAAAAACAATTTCTCATCTTTGTTTAATTTATCATATGAATCAAACGAAAATAAAATAAACATTCTATATAACTCACACGAATCACTTGATGTGAATATTGTTGTTAAATGTATGACATCAAACGCACCGATGTATTGGTTTAATTTAAACTGTAATGAACCAATAAATTATTATGTTATACCAATTCCTGTTCATGTTATGAAATTTAAAGGCATGAAAAACTTCAGGGGATTTGCTGTTGAGATGTACGACTCTAAAACAAATGACCTTTTAGGTAGAAAAGAAATTGTTGTTAATGATATACACCCAAACATACCATCCTTTAATTTCAAACCTTTTGATTGTAACTATGTTAACTATCATGAGTTTTTTATTGATAGATGTTTTAGTGGTTTGGCTCTTGACAACTTAAACACAGTTATAGACATTGGTGCAAATGTTGGTCTGTTTGCAAAATTTATGTATTCTATAAATGCAAAAAAAGTTATATTAGTTGAAGCAAATCCATACCTTAGAGATAGTATTGAAACTCTTTTAGACGATGATAACGAAAGATCTGTAATCTACATGAATCCTATTTATGGTGAAAAAACCACAATTCCATTTAGATTCTCAATGGAAAACACAACAATTGGGTCAAACTATTTTGGAACTGAGGATCCAAACTACGGACAACTAACTAATGTTATTGATTGTGAGACAGTGACATTAGATGAAATTTTAAAAGATAATAACTACGAAAGAATCTCATTACTAAAATGTGACATTGAAGGTGGCGAATATCCATTTTTTGAATCTGTAACAGACGAACAAATTGCTTTAGTGGATAGATTCATGATAGAGTTTCACGGAAATTATAATAATGAAACTGCACCGATTTTAGAAAAATTAAAAAGAAACAATTATAAATATGAAATAATCGTTTTTGAAATGGGTAAACAATTTAGATCTAATGAAAATGTTGAGCACGGTGTGATCTTTGCAAAACCTAAAAATTTAAGATCTAAAAAACCAGGAACTTTAGGTAAGTCAACCTATAATGTGACAAAAGATTTTGAACAATCTCTTTGTGATTATACAGGAGCACCTTACGCAGTTGCAATAGATAATCAAAGTAACGCAATGTTTTTGGCTTTAATGTATGAAAATATTAAGGGCCAAACAATTAAAATCCCATCAAGAACATACCCTTCGGTTCCTTGTGAAATTATTCATGCGGGAGGTAAAGTTGAGTTTGAAGATCTTGGTGGAGTAACTCTTAAAGGACCGTACCAATTAACTCCGACAAAAGTTTGGGATAGTGCTTTGAGATTTACCACGGACATGTACATCCCTAACACCCACATGTGTTTATCATTTACGGGACCATACAAACATATGAAATTAGGTAAAGGTGGAGCAATTTTAACGGATGATTATGAAGCATATAAATGGTTTAAAAGAGCACGATACTCAGGTAGAAACGAGTGTTCTTATCATGAAGATGATTTTGACATGTTGGGTTGGAACTTTTATATGATGCCAGAAATTGCATCAAGAGGTCTATTACTTATGAATCAATTCTATAAAATTGATGGCTCCCCTAAACATAATGAAGATTTAGAATTACCATATCCTGATCTTTCTAAATTTAAAATTTATAATCAATGATATACGATTTTATTGAAATTGGTACTTCTGACTTTGACACTTTAATAGAAGATAGTAAAGGAAAGATTGGATTAACAATCGAACCATTATCTTTCTATTTAGATAATTTACCGAATAACCCAACCGTAATAAAGGTAAATTGTGCAATTACTAATTATGACGGTTTAATTGAGGTTTATTATATACAACCTATAGACATAGATAACCACCAATTACCAGGATGGCTAAAAGGATGTAATTCAATTAACAACCCTCATCCATCTGCAATGACTGAACTTAATAATCGTGGGTTGTCGTATTTAATGCAAAACAAAACATGTGAGTGTTTAAGTTGGGGAACTTTAATACAACGATATAATATAGAAGGTGTGGATCTATTAAAAATAGATACTGAAGGACACGACTGTGAAATAATAAACTCAATTTTGGATTTCAATAAGGTGTTACCAAAAAAAATACATTTTGAGGCGAATGTCCTTACGGAATCAGAAATTATAAATAACACATTAAAAAGATTAATTGGAATGGGGTATGAAGTAATTCATAGAACAGACTACGATATTATTGTTGGATTATGAAATTAGAAAAGATTATATTCGCTGTTGATGATAATCCGGATTATTCAGGATTATGGGAAATTAATTCTGAAATTTGTAAGAAAAAACTTGGGGTAGCTCCGGTTTTATTTAAAATAGGTAACACAGAATCTGATTTTTACTCGGATGAATTTGGGATTGTTAAAGAAGTGAAAGCAATTGATGGCGTAAATACGGGGTTCCAAGCTCAGATTTATAGAATGTATGGTACTAAGTATTTTATCGATGAGACAGTGATGACCAGTGATATTGATATGTTACTTTTTAATCGAGATTACATAACCTCTAAAATTGAGTCTATTCCTGATTATGACTTGGCGATTCTTGGTAGTGATGCTTACGATTCTAATCGACCTGAATGTGTTGGGATATATTCTGGCCCCGATAGGTACCCAATATGTTATGTTATTGGGAAAGGATCAACTTTTAATCAAATAATTAATAATAATGTTGAATTTGATGAATATTGTAATAGATTATTACAATTAAATTTAACATGGGACACTGATGAAATTTATTTCGGTAAATGTGTTAATTCACAAAATGTTGTTAAAGTTCACAAAATAATACGAGGGTATAGTTCTAACTTTTTTTGTCCTAATAGGATTGAAAAGCATAATTTTTACAACCCTAGTATTTTTTCTATTGATTTAGAGAAAAAAATTAATTTAGATACATTCATAGATTGTCATTGTGCCAGACCTTACATACAACATAAAGTTGCAATTGATAATATAAAAAATAATATTATCGGTAAAATTACATAATTTCAAAATTTATGAAAAAAGCACTTATAGGTTATGGAGGTCACGCTCGTGAGGTCATGGCTCAGATGGGAAAAAATTTACCTTGTTTTGTTGATGATGAATTTATGAATGAAAAAACAAGACCATTATCTGAGTTTGACCCTAAAAAATACAAAGTAATGGTTGTTTTAGGAGATTCTAAATCAAGATATGATATGGTACAAAAATTACCAAAAGAAACAAAATTTTTTACATTTATTCACCCTACCGCATTATTAATGGAAAATGTTACAATTGGTGAAGGTTCTTTTATTGGCGCTTATTCAGTATTAACGACAAACATTAGAATTGGAAAACATGCCCTTATAAATAGAGGTAACCAAGTTGGTCACGACTGTGAGATAGGTGATTACTTCTCAATGATGCCAGGGTCAATTGTATCTGGTAATGTTAAAATTTATGACTGTGTTTATATGGGTAATAATTCGTGTATTAGAGAAAAACTATCAGTACATTCCTTATCAACTATTGGTATGGGTGCTATGGTTGTGGATCACATAAATGATTCAGGGATTTATGTTGGGATTCCTGCAAAAAAAATTAAATAATGAAAAAACTTTCAGTTTTAGTTCCGGCATACAATTTTGCGAATTATATATTTGATTGTATAGATTCAATATATAAACAAAAAACCAATTTTGAATTTGATGTTATTCTTAGAGATGATGGATCGACCGATAACACAAAAGAAATTTTAAAATTTTTAAAAAATAAATACCCTAACTTAATTATTTTAGACGGGTCTACAAACTTAGGTGCATTTGAAAATATTAAACTTTTATATGAAAGTGCCAATTCTGAATACATTGCGTATTTAGATGGGGATGATTTATTTGGTGATGACGATAAGTTACAAATTCAAGTGGATTTTTTAGATTCAAATCCAGATCATGTTATGTGTTTTACAGGTTGTAGATATTTGTATGAAGATGGTAGAATACACCCAAATGATTCAAGGGTCATCTGTTCCGTAAAAGATACAATAACAACTAAAGATCTTCTTGATAAAAATTATGTCGGGTTTGGTAGAATGTTTAAAAAAATACCAAACATATTTAAAGACGAATATTCTAAACTACCATATGTTGATTGGCCAATGGCTTATGAATTAAGTAAACATGGTATAATACAATATAATGAATCGTTTGGTGGATTATATAGAATTTCTGACGATGGTATGTATTCTAAATTAAGTGAGGAAGAGAAGGTTGCAGGTTTTAACATAGTTAAAAATGCAATTAATCAGGATTATTATAACGAAAAATATAAAACAATTACCATAATTGATTCTTTTATTAGTAACAATTCCGTATTAATGAAACTAAAAGACACCATTTCAAAATTAAAAAGTTATGGTAATAAAATATTATTAGTGTCAAATACAATACCCCCAAGTGATGTTATAGAATCTGTTGAGTATTTCTTTTACAATCACGAAAACAAATTGTTTAGTCAAAATTTTGATGGTATAAATTATTGTGATCTTTGGAAGTCTTACCCTCAAATAACAATACACGAGATTAGTGAAGAATTCCAAAAACACGGGTTATCTGTTTTGTCAAATTTATTTAATTGTTTGGATCTTGCAAAGTCATTAGGATTTACTCACTTCCAAAGAGTAGAGGTTGATGATTTGTATTCGGAAGAAGGGTATCTGTTTATGAAACAAGTACCGCAACTTTGTGATGAAAAAAATAAAAAATCTTTATTTTATTTTAATGAAGGTAAAGATGTATCGTTTCATTATTTCTTTTCCGATATTGATTTTTTTATAAAAACATTTCCAAAAATAACAAATGAAGAATCTTATAGAAAATACTTAACCGAAAGTGGTTTTGGTAATTCATTTAAACCAGTTGAGGTTTATTTATATAACAATTTAAAAAAATGTGATTTAAATAACATATTGATTAAAAACGGAGAAGATGAAATGAATGTTGACTTTAATGGAACCATATGGAATACGGAAACAAGTCAAGCAACAATTCATGAAAAATATGAAGGGTGTACAACAAAAATTTATAATGTTAGCGGATCAAACAATATTAGTGTAGTAAGTTACAATTACAATAACTACGGTGTAAAAAGAAAAATTATTATAACCCTAAAAGATAAAAAAGACACAATCTATCACCGACTTGATTATTTTGACGCATGGGCCTATAATATTTATGACGAAAATTTAACTAAAATATCGGTTTATGATACTGAAACAGATAGATTATTATATGAATTAGAAAATAAAGACATTAAAGATTATATTGAATTAAAATGAAAGTAACACATGTAACTCCAGGATTAATAACAATCCCACCTAATGGTTGGGGTGCAATTGAAAAGGTAATTTGGAACTACCATCTAAACTTATTAGAAGAAGGTCACGAATCCGAAATTAAATATCTAAATGAAGTTGATAGAGATTCTGACATAATTCACATCCATGTTGCGAATTTAGCAATTGAGGCACATAATATGGGAATACCATATGTTTTTTCATTACACGATCATCATGTTGTTGAGTATGGTAGGGAGTCCGAACTATATAAGAAAAATTTAGAAGCAATTAAACATTCAATAATTTCATTCTGTCATGCCGAGTTTTTGGTCGACTATTTTGTTGAGACAGATAAATTGTTTTATTTATCACATGGAGTCGATTCAAAATTCTTTGACTACGATGGTGTTGAGGGGATAGAAAATCACAAGTTACTATGTTTGGCAAATAATGGTTTTGCCTACAACCAATCAATAGATAGAAAAGGTTTTAGATATGCGATTGAGGCCGCAAAAGCGTTAGACTTAGAAATAACAGTTGCGGGTCCTGACAACAATAAAAACTTTTTTGATACCAATCCAGATCTATTAGAATATGAAAAATTAAATGTTGTTTATGGAAATCCCGATGAAGAATCAATTAAGAAATTATATAACACTCATACAATATTTGCTCACCCATCAATTTTAGAGGCGGGACACCCAAATCTAACATTGTTAGAAGCGATGTCATGTGGTTTACCTACTGTTGGTACCTATGATGGAACACCAAAAATTGCGGGATTAAGAAAGATAGAAAGAGATGTAGACTCAGTTATTGAGGGTATTCAGTATGTGGTTAAAAATTATGACAATATTATTAAGGATATTATTAAACATAGAACTGATTTTGATTGGTCTATAATCACTAAAAGATTATTATCAATATACGAATCAATTATAATCATACCTAAAAATTACTCAAGTGAAGAAAGTAAAAATTTATATATTAAAACTTTCGAGGAAACTAACATTTCTCACCGAGAACCAAGAGATAATGTTTCATTTCATGTTAGTTTCATAAAAAACCCAACAATTGAGATAAAAGGTAGTTCCAATAAAAACTATAGGATAGAATTTTGGTCAGACGATAAATTAATTTACCAATCACACTTAGGTGTTAATATGTGGTCAAAATTAAACACCCAATACTACAAAGAATATGTTTGTAAAATTTATGATAAAAACAATTTGGTTTATGAACACAAAACAAATTTAAAAAATAAAAAAGTATACATTGCGTTTGAATCTAAGTCATTGGGAGATACTTTGGCATGGATGTCACAATGTGAGGAGTTTAGAAAAAAACATGAATGTGAATTAGTCGTTTCAACATTTATGAATGATTTATTTAAAGATCAATACCCACAAATTAAATTTGTAAATCCAGGTGAATCGGTATATGATTTATATGCAATGTACCGTCTTGGTTGGTTCTATGATGGTGACAATATAAACTTTACAATGAACCCAAAAGATTTTAGGACAATACCGTTACAACAGACCGCATCAGATATTTTGGGATTAGAATACAATGAAGTAAAACCAAAATTAAATCTACCTAACATATCAAAAAAGAAGAAAGTTGGTATTGGTATACACTCAACTGCCCAAGCAAAGTATTGGAACAATCCGACAGGTTGGCAAGAAGTTGTTAATTATTTAAATAACTTGGGTTATGAAGTGATGGTATACTCAAGAGAAGAAGATGGATACATGGGTAACAAACAACCACATGGTGTTACAAAATTTGGTGGTGGATCAATACAAGAAGTTATTAATGATTTGGCGTCTTGTGAGTTGTTTATTGGTTTAGGTTCAGGGCTTTCATGGTTAGCTTGGGCATGTAAACTTCCTGTCGTTTTAATATCAGGATTTAGTGAAAAATTTGCAGAAATGGAAAAAGATTGTTATAGAGTTATAAATGAAAATGTTTGTCACGGATGTTTTAATCGAGACAGATTAGACGCTGGTGATTGGAATTGGTGTCCTATTTTAAAAGGAACCGATAGACAATTTGAATGTACTAAAAAAATAACATCAGAGATGGTTATTAATAAAGTTAATAAAATTATAAGTATAATTTAATAATCATATACATAGATAACAGAAAATAAGTTTTAACCCTCACCTTTAAAGTGGGGGTTTTTTATTAACAATTACTATTGAAAGATAATACACCTCCTTGCCATAAATAACAAGAGGTACCATCAGAATAATAACCACCGACTGCAGGTGTTGTACAAGTTTCTTCAACAAATATTCCAAACGCAACTGATAATTCACAACGGTCACCAGTACATACTGTTAAATAAACATTAACAGGTTCATTACAAAGACAAGCATCTTCACAGTTTTTACTACTATAACATAATTGTACAAGACAACAATCTTTAGGGCATTCTTGTGGTGTTTGAGATGGTGTTGGTGTTAATGTTGGTGTAGGTCTTGGCGTTGCGGTCACGGTTTTTGTTGCGGTAACAGTAGGAGTTGGTGTTGGTGTCAATGGTACATCAGGACAGAAAGCATTATCATCCCAAAAAGCAGCATTAGCCTTTAGTACATTATCTAATTTTGCAACATTTACACAAAGAATATCGTTAATTTTTGATATAGTAGCCATATAAATTACGAAATTTCAATCCAATCTTGTGATGGGTTAAAGTATATTAAATCCGCACTTATTGCATATCCTACAACACGAACAATATCTCCACCACTATTTGGTTGAGTTGCGGTAATCAGTCCTGCACTTGGTGATAAATACAAAATACTACCAACAGTCCAGTTCCAAGATGAATTATAAATATACCCCCTTAATACCATACCTTGATTATATTGTGTACCTATTGCCATTGCCAATAAACCACTAGATGTTACGGCGCTGTCCGCTAAAGTACCTGCCCATGCACTTGAGCTTGACCAATAGTAAGTATTGTACGCTGTTGATGCTCCAGAACCTCCAAATGTAACAATTTCACCGTAGTATCCATTAGCCGTTAATACAGAAGTCGGGTCACCCATCATTCTCCATAACCCTTCGGCCATTAACAAACCACCACTACTTGCTTTTAAAGTCCCACTGAAAGTACCACCTCCAGTTACATTTAAAGTTGAACCATTAAAAGTAAGGTTAGGTTCTGAATCAGCCGTGTTTGCTGTCCCATTTGCAGTTAATACATTAAAATTTGTTGTTGGAGATATTGTACTAAACCCTGTTCCTGATGTCCCCGCACTTCCGGAAGTACCTGCCGCTCCTGAGGTTCCGCTTGATCCGGAAGTTCCTGTATTTCCTGAAGATCCGCTTGATCCTGAACTACCGCTTGTACCATTAGCCCCACTAGAACCGGAAGACCCCGAAGATCCTCTTGTTCCTGATGTTCCGCTTGAACCTGAAGTGCCTGAACTACCTGAAGTTCCGTTAGCACCGCTTGACCCTGAAGATCCGCTTGACCCTGAAGATCCACTTGAACCTGAAGTTCCGGCTGCACCACTTGTTCCTGACGAACCTGATGTTCCGTTTGCTCCAGAAGTACCACTTGAACCTGATGAACCGCTAGTTCCATTTGCTCCCGATGTACCTGAACTTCCACTAGTTCCACTATTACCACTTGAACCTGATGACCCACTTGTACCATTTGCCCCTGAAGTACCTGAAGAACCGCTAGTTCCACTATTACCACTTGACCCTGAACTTCCTGAAGTACCGCTAGATCCTGAACTACCCGCAGAACCGCTTGAACCTGAAGACCCGCTTGTTCCGTTAGCTCCACTTGTACCGCTACTTCCTGATGTTCCACTATTTCCTGAAGAACCACTTGAACCTGAAGTACCGTTAGCTCCCGATGTTCCTGAACTTCCGCTAGTTCCTGTTGACCCACTTGAACCTGAACTACCTGAAGATCCTCTTGTACCTGAAGTACCGCTAGATCCACTCGTTCCCGAGGATCCTGAAGATCCACTTGACCCTGAACTACCTGAAGTACCGTTAGCACCAGATGTTCCTGAAGACCCACTTGTTCCACTATTACCACTTGTTCCTGAAGACCCACTTGAACCTGATGTACCGTTAGCACCCGAAGTTCCACTTGTTCCTGAACTACCTGACGATCCGCTACTTCCCGCGGAACCACTACTTTCGCTAGTACCATTCGCTCCTGATGTACCTGATGAACCACTTGATCCGCTTGATCCTGCACTACCACTAGATCCTGATGTTCCGTTAGCACCTGAAGTACCTGACGAACCGCTTGTTCCACTGTTACCTGAACTTCCTGAAGAACCTGATGTTCCGTTAGCACCACTTGTACCGCTTGACCCTGAACTTCCTGATGTTCCGTTAGCGCCTGATGTACCTGAACTTCCGCTTGTTCCACTACTTCCTGTAGAACCTGAACTACCTGCAGATCCACTACTACCGCTAGTACCATTTGCACCTGATGTTCCTGATGATCCTGAAGTTCCACTTGACCCCGCAGATCCGCTTGATCCTGAAGACCCCGCGCTTCCACTAGAACCAGATGTTCCGTTAGCACCTGAAGTGCCTGATGAACCACTTGTCCCTGAACTTCCTGATGAACCGGAACTTCCACTCGATCCTGAAGATCCGCTAGTACCATTAGCACCACTTGTACCTGAACTTCCGCTAGTTCCTGTAGAACCACTTGACCCTGAAGAACCACTTGATCCTGAAGACCCTCTAGTTCCTGATGTTCCTGATGATCCGCTTGTACCTGATGTTCCACTACTTCCTGATGATCCTGAACTACCTGCAGAACCACTTGAACCTGATGTACCATTCGCACCTGAAGTGCCTGAAGATCCACTTGTTCCTGAACTACCCGCAGATCCACTACTACCACTTGAACCTGAACTTCCTGATGTTCCGTTAGCACCTGAAGTACCTGAACTTCCGCTAGTTCCTGAAGAACCACTTGATCCTGATGATCCCGCACTTCCGCTAGAACCTGATGTTCCGTTAGCA
>Ga0181344_1000923_pt1 | contig 11253 bp, 2 predicted proteins | sample Su13VDMLBDD_FD_130098 | JGI IMG/M metagenome (GOLD analysis project Ga0181344, IMG submission 130098) | Freshwater viral communities from Lake Michigan, USA - Su13.VD.MLB.D.D | ecosystem: Environmental > Aquatic > Freshwater > Lake | place: USA: Michigan | collected 2013-07-15
ATCTTTGATGGTGGTTTAATCCACTCAGGTAATGATTACTTTGGTCACAATAGAGAAACAGGTAGATTATTTCAAATATTCTTTTTCAATGAGTCCACAACAGTTTAAAAAGTTAATGATTGAGGCCTATCTGGCCGGTGCTGAAAGTATGACATGTGGTTGTTTACCCATGCAAACTAAATCAGATGCAAGAGAATGGTTTGAAGAAAACCATCAGTTATTTCAAGAAATAACTACTACTACAAAAAAGAAAGGGGAGCAATAGCTCCCCCTTTTTTTTCTATTTAATTATAGAAGATTTCTCAATGTTCTTAATTAATGTTTCAGTATCTCCAGTTACTCCTGAGTAACCTACTACTTTAAATAAGTTTCTCCAAAGTTTTAATTCACCTTCTTCCTGGAACCAATATGGACCGGTATCTCTCTTGTAGTAAGCACCTTCATCCATAGTAATAGTATCTGCTATATTTTGAAGAATTTGTGCATATGTTTTACCTGTACTATTAAAGATAGAACCTGTACTTGTAACAAACTTAACATAATCATCAAGACCAAACTGTACACCATACATTTTTGGAATTGGTATAAATGTAGAAGTCTCATTCATTACTCCCATGGTAAGTGCAAGTAAATGATTTTGCATAAACCCATAAGTATTAAATGTTTCTTCACCTATATAACCACCGGATCTTTGAGAAATTTTTTCCCATCTGTCATCATCATCTTCATCATAACCAAATACTAATGCTGCTACTAAAGCTAAAGCAATAATGGTCATCATTTGAGTACCAATCTTTTTATATGCTGCTTTTTCTTTTGCAGTCATCCAATTATAGTATCGGCCTTTTGTTTTGAAAAGTTTCACCAATGTTTTAAATGCTGAAATATAGTAACCTAGTTCTGTTGTACCCATGGCCCAATCATATCTAGCTTTACCAATATTACCTGCTGTTGTATCCATACCAAAGTGATTAACAAACATAGGAGTAAACCACTTTCTCATAAAGAAGAACATGCGGTAGATCATATACTTGTTACCTTCTGGTTGACCAAATGAATCATAAGCACCATATAGTTTTCTTGATAAACCATGGTATCTGTTTTTGATTTCATTAAATCTATTTGCTTTGGTAATTACAAGTTCAGTACCATCTTCTAGATCTTTAGTGCTCTTAATTTTGTTTCTTTCTTGAAGTTTCTCAACAGTAGTATTATACATTTTAGCAATGTCATCTAAAGTTTCACCTTTGGTGTAAACGTGATCTATTGCTTTTGTTCCATAGTCAGGATCAATACCTTCTTTAAGTTTAATAATACCATTTGCATCAGTTTCCCAAGCATCTAAGTAATCAAGATAAATAACTTTACCATCAGAAGTTCTTTGTTCTACTTTTTGATGTTTCATGAAGCCTCCAAATAATTGTAGAGCAGCCTCCATCTCCGCAGACTTTCTAAAGTCAGTGGCCCAAGAACCATTCATTAAATCTCTAAATAAAGATCTACTAACAGATTGACCCATTTGGTCTTCTGTTTTGAATACTGCATCAAAATTTTCAATTATTTGTGCACTAATAGATGGCACCCCTTGTGCATAGATATCTCTAGCAGCCCACTTAATCATAGTATTGAATGCCCAGGCTCTTGCATTTGCTAAATCTTTAAGAGTAACAAATTCACCTCCGGCACCTTCAATAACATTCTGAGCTAACTGTCCATATCTGTTTTTTAAATCTGAAGGAATATTTAATGCAAGAGAAGAGAATGAAGCTAATTTTGAGAAGTTACTCATTAACTTAGTTAAGAATACATATTGATTAGCAGACTGTGATAATTGCACACCATAGTATTCTTTATCAATTAATGATCTTACTTGCTCAAGTCTATTGTTTTTAGCATTCTTTTTACTAGCAGCTTTACCAGTTTGTTTACTAAATTTACCTGACTTAGTATTATTTCTAGGATCTTCAAGTTGTTTTAGAATTGCTTGAACTCTAGGTAAACTATCAATTAAAACTTTTTGGTTCTCAATTGACATCAAGTACTCACCAGTAACTTTAAATAAATCCATATCAACTTGATCCATTTTAAGTTTGTATAATCCTGTTACAGGAACATATGCAATCTCTCTATTTAATGGATCTGTATTTACATAAACATTTTTATCCGGGTCATAGTTTGCAAAGCCACGGTTAAAGTCATCCTGAGCTCTACCCCATGTAGATTTCAACCATTCTTTTGTAGTACCAGCAAAACGTTTTGCTTTATCTACATACTCACCACTTTGGAATTTTTGTACAACATCACTTACACCATATCTTGGCATGTCCAGATAGAGTTTAGCATTCATTGCCGCACCTTCTTGAAAATATAAGTGATATTCTTTTAAGTACTCAAGGAGTTCATATTGTGCACCACCTTGTTTCTTTAAGTCCCTATATTCCTTATTGATAAATCTATCACCTACAGCTGAGTTAACATTATTTGGATTATAAGGTCTTGGAAGATATTCTCCTCGGTTATTAATAACCTTACCTATATAATCTTTTCTATCAGCACCATTTGGAATACTTCTATATTCACTCTTAACTCTATAGATAGAATGCCTTGCATTAGGCATACCTTTAATTATTATAGGTTTTCCAGTTCCTCTATCTGTAATTTCAGTCTTTAAAATTTGATTCTCATCAGATGGTAAAGAAACTGAGTAAGCAGCATTTCTTTCAAAGACTGTATATCTTCTACCAAAAGTATTATACTTTACTTTAGTTACGTGACTAGCTCCAAACCATTTAGCAAAGTCTTCATCAGCTTTAAGATAATCTTTGAACTCAGTAGTATTAATAAAGTCATCAACCTTAGCCGGGTCTACTGCCGGGATATTTTGTTTTTCTAAATAGAAGTTTAAAGCCTCCATATAGTATTCAGTAGGTATCCTAGAATTTAATTCAGCTAATTCTGCATATGCACCTTCAAGCTGAGCTTGTTCTAATGTAGATAAACCATCTGGCTTACGTAGATTAGTTAACTCAACATATCTTTGCATTTGCTCATTAGACAAACTGTCTTTTCCATTCTTTAATGCAATTACATAAGACTTTAATTCATCTCTTTGTTCAACAGTAAGATTATCATTTCTTTCTTGAGAAGATCTAATGTCATTAATTCTTTGGTTGAGATCATTGATCTTTAATAATCTATCCGCTCCTAAAGAACCAGGGATTGGTTGACCTTGCTCATCTCTGTAACCATAAAGTAACTCCATCATTTCTTGGAATAAAGGTGCAGTTGAATCTTCCTTACCTTTTTTATCTTCCAATCTTCTAATTGTATCTAGTGCACTTTGCTTAGCTTCATAATATTCAGGAGCATAAATAACCTTTACGTTTTGTTTAAGCCATTGATCATATGCAGCCTTAAACTGATCTGAATTTCTTTTAATTCCTTTGGCCTCTTGTTCTAGTACAAATTCATTATAGGCAGTCTCAAGAGATCCTTCTCTTGGAACAAACTCATAGTACTTTCTTTTAGCTTCTCTGTATTGTCTTAATACAAGGGCTTTACTCAAATCATAGATTCCTTTAGCCGGATCATCTACTTTTGGTGTACCATCAAAATAGTTAAGATCAAAGAGTCTTTGATATGCATCCCATTTAGCTTGTAGAATAGAATACTTTTCAAATCTTTCAAGTTCATTATCAATACTGTTATTGAATGCCTGGTATTCATCCAGAGCACTTCTCATATCTAACCAAGCTTCTTTACCAACAGGAGATTCATCAAACACTTCATCCACTTTGTATACTTCAGGAAGATACTCTTGCCAGAAATAATCATTGATAAAGGTGTTTAGTTCTTTTTTAGCTGCAGCAATCTGTTGTCTGTCGCCACTTTCTTCAGCCGTAGTAACATTATACTTAAGCTTATCAAGCTCATATCTATAACCATTACCAAACTCATTCATATAGGAGTATACCTCAAACTCTACAGGATTACCTTTTTCATCAAAGTCTAAGATTTTATCTTTAGACATTACCATATCAGTAAGTGCAGAGACATTGATTCTGCTAAATCCTACCGCATCAAGTAACTGTGGAAGTTTAGTTCTGTACTCTCTAGATTTTTGAAGAGCATTTTGCTGGGCCTTTGTTCTTTGGTTCTGAATAAAGATAGCTAATCCACCTACTATAGGGTCATTAGAAGATGAGTATGATTCTAAGAATCTATTACCCCATCTAACATCTGGTGATACTCCGGTGAGTGATGCTTTAATTCTATTCTCATCTAACTTAAAGAAGTTATAATCATCTAAGAATTTACTTACAATTTCTATTGGTACATTCTTAGCAGCCAGGGCATTAATCTCATCATTAGTGAGTTCCCTCTGTAACGCAGTTTTATAAAACTCCTCATACTCTTGGTCAGTTAAATACTGTTTGATTGGTTGGATGTTTTGTTTTAATTCTTTCTCTAAGAATTCCTGCATGTACTTAGTAAGATCTAAGTAAAAATCTACATTGCTTTTTTCATAGATGTCTGAGATCTTCTTTTCAGATCTTTCTATCTCAGCAGCTATGTCATTTACAAGATTAGTTAATGCTGATCCTGTTGTAATATTTTCATTTTCAAATACCTCATTAATCTCACGGACCATTAAGTCATAAGCTTCCAGTTGTTGCTGGTAGATATTAATAAGAGCGATTTTTGATCTTGTATCATATCTGCCTTCAGATAGAATGTTATTTAGATCACTCTTGATATTTTTTACAATCTCTAATGTAGTTTCTAAAGATGTAATAAAACTTAGTGAACGGTTTCTTTCATTCTGAAGTCTTCTCTCTTCTGCTGCTATAGCATCCATGATGATCTCTTCTTCATTAAGATCTTTTCTTTGTTCCCCGGTAGCTGTTTGATATGGTCTAAGTGATCTTGCTACAGTAGGTAAAAGTTCACGGGTACCTTTTTGGAATATGGCCTCTTGAAGAGCTTGATATTCTTTTGATTTTGATTTGAATTTTCTTGCGCGTCTTAATAAGTCTAGCTGTGTTACATAAGCTGAGTTAATAAGCTGTTGCAAAGAAGATTCAGATACATCTTTAGTAAGTTCATCTGCTCTCTCTACTGAGAATTTACCGAACATGACTACATCCTCTTCTGTAAGAAGTTGTGTCTGGTAGTTAAAGTCTTTAGTCAAGAGCATATCAGCAAGCTCCCCTAACGTAGTATCCACATCTAACTTAGAAATTTCTACTTTGTTTGGGAAGATTGAACGAAATAGTTTTTTGAAATGATAAAGGAGTTCTTGAATGAATCCTAAGAAACCTTGACTTGCTATTTCTTGATTTACTTTGTCTACAGAAGCTTTCTGTAAAGCATGTGCCATTACCTCTTCTTTAAAGAGAGCCGAACCGTTTTGGAGTTCCGGATATAGTGATTGTACTTTTGAGATTAAGGCTTGGCCTTCATCTGTAAGTGATAGTTGAGTAAAGAGATTTTCAAAGAGTTCTGGATTCTCTCTTCTGATTGCACCGAGTAATGGGTGTGAGAATTCATGGAGTACAGTCTCTAGGTTAAAGTTATTACCTACAAAGTATACAGTACCTCCAAAGAAGAATGCAGCTTCACCATTGTATCCAATGACTCTGTTAGCGAGAAGATTCTTTGCTTCTTCTGGCGTAATCATTTGATAGTTTACTTTGAGTGATCTAGCAAGTTTATCTGATATAATAGAGGCTACTTCTCTTGCTCTTTGTTTCTGAAATCCTGATTCATTGACTTCAATGATTTTTACATACGGATCTAAGTCTTTGTCTGTGTAATAAAATTCATTACCTACTTTATAAGCTTTACCTTGTGTGAATAAATCATTCCAGACTTTTTCATTGGTTGCTGTGATCGGACCACTTTTTAATATGGTTCCTTGATTAAGATAGTATGAGCCAAGTTCTTTAAATAGTTCAAACTTTTGACCATCCTCTTGATAATTACTACCAATTGATATTGGTTCAATAGTAGACAGGTCAGTATTTAATTCTACAAAGTCCCCTACCGGAGTACCATTCTTTTGAATAGTGGTTATTGCACCTGAGTCAGTAAAATTTACAGATGTCTCAAAATTTGTTTTGTTTTCTGATCTGAAAAATAATGGAGTTTCTTCATCTCCATATTCAACACCATAGTTTTCATCTCTGAGTTCATCATTAAGTTCAGCTTCAATTTCTTCTCTTACAGTTATTTCTTCTAATGAATTAAATAATCCATCATTAGGTACAATATAATAACTCTTCTTAACGTTATCTCTAAGATATGTAGAGCCTCTTAAGAGTTTAGTTTCTCTTGCTTGAAAAGAAAATAATTTTGATCCAGCCGGATCAAAGACACCATATCTATTTTTAGCAAATGCTGTTAAATTATTATTATAGATATTGAATGCATCCATATCTAGGATAACATTAGTATCATCAATAATACCTTTCTCTCTTAAATCATTTATGCTATTTATTTTGCTATCACAAACCATTATATTTTACATTTAAATGGGTTATTTTCATCATTGAAAGTTGCAAGAATTTCTGCGTCACTTATACCTTGAACTCTGTTTATTACATCCATAACTTCTTGGTATTTAGTTGAGCCAGGATTTACATATCTGAACTCTTCATACAGTCTCTTAGATAAATATACGAATAATTCTTCAGGCATAATAGTTGGATCCCCATATCCGGCTTGTGAAAATGCAACTGTTTTTCCATCAGCCATGTAAGCTTTAATATTTGCAATTGATTCTTCAAATGAATCCTTAATATTTTGATAGCTTTCTGGTTTAGTATCAGAGAAGTTATCATTAAGTCTTCTATCAGAGGTTACAATACCTACAGAGAAATTAGCCTTTTGTCTTAGACCATTTTGTCCAGAATATACTGCACTAGGATTTCTTGTTTCATCGGCAAGCATGTTATGTATAAATACAAAATCTGGATTAGATTCAACTAATTTAGTATAGTGTGCATTAGTTTGTGCTGTTTTAGCAAATTTACCAAGCGCTGAGTAATTATAAATTTGTGGATTAGTGTATGATTGATTAACACCAAATCTAACATTACTATCTCCTGACTTAATCAATGATTTAATATCATTGGTCATGAAGTAATTTTTAAAGTAATATCTTTCTCTATTACTAAATGAATTTTGTTCTACAAATACTTTATAGAAAGCATTTAGTATGTCTCTACCTTTTTCTGGGTCATCAAGTATCTTCATAAATTCTTGGGACTCTTTTTCAATCACATCTATAAATGGATTGTAGTCTACAAGACTTACAAAACTTAACTTGTTTTTATTAAGACCTGATTGATAGAATGCAAATAATGGTAACTTACTGAAGAATTCACTAATTACTTGATTCTCTTCTGGGTCAGCAACTTTAATAATGTTTGGATTAGCTAGATCTTTAAAGTTTTTATAGTAAAGATTAGAGATAGAATTATTATATTTTCTCTCATTTACAAATAAGTTAAACCTAGTTTTCTTACTATCAAAGTCTGTCTTAAGTTTCTTAAGTACATCATATTTACTAATAAGAGCAGGATTCTTTTTAAGAATATCATTAAGTCTTAATGCATATGCAGTCTTTTGATTCTTAAATATCTGAATAGGATTAAAAGAATTTTCTAGAGCTCTTTCTGCTAAGAACTTCTCATAAGCTCTTCTTTTTTGTTTACCTTCTGATTCAGTTGGGTATAAAGATTTTATATACTCAAAGTCTTCAGTGATGTCAGCTTGTGATACTGGAATAAGATTTCTTAGATATTCTCTTTCTGCTACAAATTTAGTGTATTCAGACTCATTAGTAAATGTAATTGTATCTAGCGGATGCAATCCTAATGCAGTATAACTACCCTCACCTTTTGCTGTTGCAGTAAATAATTTTTTAGCATACTCATCTTTTACTTTATTAGTATCTAGATAAAGAGTAGGTTGGCCTTTATCATTCTCTTTAACAAAGGCTCCAAAATTTAAACTATCAGCAATTGCCCTTGGTATAGTTGTATTTAAACTATATGATTTGTATGCGTCCTCAAGATTATACTTCCTTAATGCATTCTGTAGAAGCATTAGGATAAGATCATTTCTAAATGTTTGAATAAACCTATCTTTATCACCAAAGGTTTTATTCTTATCATTCTCAATACTGCCCATATTTGCAATAATGTAATCAGAAATAGTTTTATGATACATTAATGGGAACATAGGTCTTGTCATTGCTAACGATAAAGCTCCAACTTTGAATGAACTAATTACAGATTCATTCTCCATTCTTTCTCTTAAGGTTTGATCTAGACTAGATAAAGATTGAAGTGTTTCCACTTTATATTCACCTTCTTCTACTGCACTCAATGTACTTTTTAAATTTGTATCCTGGTTGAATGCAAACTTAAGTTTTTTGATACCGTCAATTTGTTGTTCAATTTCCAAGAAGTGTAAGAACATTGCTTTAGATAAATCACTTTCTGCAGCTTTAGGATCTATTTTAGAATCTTTAATTAGATTCAACATTTCTTTTTCTGTAAATGACTTTTCAGTTCTATCCATAAATAGACCTGTGGTAGCATTTGTTGTAGCAGCGTATCTTTGTCCTGATTTAATATTTCCTCCAAAGTAATTTGATAATACTCTTTTGGAAGCATCAGATTTAAATAACCAAGGCTCATTAGGTTTTTTACCTAACACTTCAGCAAAAGTGGATTTAGATAAACGTTGCTCTTTTACATACTCTCTTACAAGTGGTTGAGATACAAAATAAATTGCTTCTTTAACTGGCACACCTGTTTGAAGTAGATACAATAATATTGGTGCTACTTCATAGTTACCTTGGATAAAGAAGATCCACGCATCTTTCTCAACATCCACCCACCCGTTTATAGCTTGAGAGAATAAGTCAGCAATCTTGTACTGTTTATTTACATCATATCTATCAGATAATGAGATTACTTCATCACCATCTTTATTTGTAAGAGTATTATGTTTTAAGAATAATCTCATTTCTCTTGGAGTAGTTTCTTTACCATGTATATAAAATTTAGGCATAGCTGCACCAAGTGAGTTAAAGATTACATTAAATGTATTTTCAACTGCACCAAGACCAAGAGTTCTTTTACCAATTACATTAGACTCATGTTTATAAAGATTATAACCAGCCTCAAGTACTCTTGTAGGACTAATTAATTTTTTACCTTTATCATCTGTCATATAAGAAAGAGAACCATCTTCATTGATACCATTCATACTTCTAAATGGATCATACTTCATCACATACTGTGATAGATCATCAGAAATTTCTTTTAGGGTATATGTACTATTTGGTCTAATAAGAGACGCATAGTTTTCTGGAAGCTCAAGTATATTTCTTATGTCTTGAATAAGATCATTTTGAATAGCTTGTTTCTGTCTTTCAAAGAAATCAGATGTGTCTTCTCCAAGCGCTTTTGCTTCCATAAGAGCTTGTTTTAAATCTGCCATAGATTCATACTCTCTTTTAATAACTTTACCATAGCCAGTTAAATTAGGCATGAATATGGTAAGTTTATCAATATCAAAGTCAGCTCCAGATTTTGCAACAATTTCTGGTGGTGGAATAATTAAGTTACCAGCTTCTGCAGGTAAGAAATGATAGACTTCCATAAACTCCATAGAGTTAAGACCCTGTACTGGAATACGTACACCTACCATGGTTAAAGCTTTTCTATTAGCACCATTGTTATAGTCTAGCCACTCATCATCTTTAATGAGCTCATTCAATCTATCTATTGTACCTATCTCTTTACCGTTCTTATCTTTAAGCTTGAGTAAGTTTTTAAAGTCACCTTGTAATGCAATCATTACTTTCATAGCAGCTGTTGTGCCATCTGCTTTTTTATGATAGGTTGGTAAGAAATTTGTACCAGCATATTTTTTAATATCAGCCTCAGATGCCTTATTAAATTTAGGTTGGGTTTGTTTAAATACACCATCATACATAGAACTAGATACTTGTACTAATGGTTCACCCTTTACCTTCTGTCTAATAAGTCTTTTATTGATTACTGATAAAATAAGTTTTTCAATCTTATTTGATTCTGGATGGAATGATAAGTCATATTTAAGTGTTCCATCAGCATTTGTATCAATGAATTCTATTAGGTGATCTCCTACACTGTCATCTCTATCAAGATTGGCTCTAATTAGTTCAGCAATTTTTTCTGTACTAACTTTATCTGTAGGAATATACTCATCACCAACTTGTTCATAACCAATTTCATTAAGTAGTTCTAGTTTTAATATTTCACTATACTCTTCTACTCTATCAATATAATCTAAAACTTTTTTATTTGTGATTCCTGTAGGATCTGTTGTTTGGATAACACCTCTTTCAAATAAACCTTCAAGAATTAATTTTCTTAACTGAGTTGAGAATACAGATACTTGTTTATATTCATCATTTACATTAGTAACATTCTTAAGATTTTCAGCAAAAAGAATGTTTGGAGTAAATGTTATATCTGTATTTACAGTGCCGTCTTCATTTACAAACTTATCAGATTCACCATCAGAAGTAATGTGACCAACTTTTTCACCAGATTCAAATAGAACATAGTCCATCTGATCATCCATCATTTTATCATGAAGTTTTTCTAAGTTAGATCCTTTTACTACAGATGGAATAAGTGGTGTCAATGAAAACTTATTAAAGCTCATTAAACCTAAACCTTCTGTTTCAACCGCTCCAAAGTACTGAAGTTTATAAGAAGGAAAGAATTTAATTACTTCATTTAAACCAATTTGTTGTCCAGCTGCTACTTTTCTATATAGATTTTCTTGCTCATTACTCCAGGCACCTTCAAGATATTTAAATTTACGGTAACTTTCAAGACTGATATAACCCTGACCATCACCTACATTCATACCTAAATAATCTTTAGCCTCAACAGTAGCTGCTTTTTCAGCATATGCTTCTTTATCTTTTATAGTATCACTGTCTTTAATTCGCTCTAAGATATCTTGTTTAAGAGTTTCTTTATACTCTTCATAGTACTTAGAATTTTTTTCATCATCCTGGATTACAGCAGTCTTTATTGTACCATCATACTTGGCAGCTTTCCAACCTTTATTTTTGTTAGCTTCAATATAGTAATTTCTAAACTTATCACTATTGATAAAGTTTTGAATTTTTTTATCTGCACGGAAACCATTACCAGAACCACCCCAACCAGCATTACG
>Ga0181344_1000924_pt1 | contig 11250 bp, 10 predicted proteins | sample Su13VDMLBDD_FD_130098 | JGI IMG/M metagenome (GOLD analysis project Ga0181344, IMG submission 130098) | Freshwater viral communities from Lake Michigan, USA - Su13.VD.MLB.D.D | ecosystem: Environmental > Aquatic > Freshwater > Lake | place: USA: Michigan | collected 2013-07-15
CGGTCCTTTGCTGAATTTCGTCTTCGAGTTCTCGCTTCCTCTCGAGGTCTTTTAATTCGACCTGTTGAGCAATCTGAGACTGGATTCTTGCCTGCTTTTCGGCTTCTAACTGTTGTTTGACTAATTCATTTCCAGCGCCAGTCACACCATACGATGCACCAGCACCAGAAGCAAGAGCTTGTGAAGCCTGCATAGTCGCGCCAGCCTGCATTTGTGCATTATTAAATAGAGCCTGTCTTTCCTGGTCGGTTAAACCAAGAGCTCCCATTTCTTGCATACGCTTAAGTTCTTTTAGTCTCCTCGCATTCTCTTTCTCAGCGTCAGTCTTTATTAGAGCTGGAATGGCGCCGACCACCCCACCCGCGACTGCACCTACAGCGGTGCCAATTGGACCAAATGTAGTTCCGAGCGTAGCGCCTGCAGATGCGCCTTGTGCTATTGAAGATGGCATAATTCCTCCTGATTAAGTTGGTATTGGATTAGTTGGTGGTTCTGGCTCATAGCCAGGTGCCGAAATACTGTTTGCTTTGTAGAATAATTCTATGTTAGCGTTGATAGCACTTATATATAGCTTATCACAATTGGTATTCACCCCTAATCCCACGTTATATCGTTTGCCCTGGCTTAGTGTGAGTAATTTTCTGACGCAATACCATCGACGTGCACCGAAACCGTTATTAGCAGTCCATCCAGAACCACTTCCATCTGCAGAAGTCCAGTCTTCTGTGAATCCACCACCGTAAGTTGTCGGGTCCATATTAACTGCATCTAATACATCACTATCATCAACATAGACATATAGATTATTAAGTAATTTTTGTGCCTCAAGTTGGTAATTAGGGCAACCTACTAACGAGACAGAGACTGTGTATATTGCGTAACTATCGAGTTCAGGTGTTACTTTCTTACCCGAATTTGGGATGACTTGCCACTTTTGAGATAATAGGTCTGTCTGTTTCCAGTGAGAAGACATATAACTTCTATTGAAAATTTCTGCATCGACGACCTGAGTATATAAATCACCAGATGTGAATTGGTGGTCTGTCGTAACTCCGAAGTATTCACCTCTTGCGATTTCCTGCGTGGTTAAATCAACGCCACCTTTTTTAAAATCATTTGGTGCAATCGTACGATTAATATACCTTCTTATAAGGTTATTATTATCTTGCATACCACCAGCATCGACATTATCACCAGAGATTGGTACATATGAAGGAGTATATGGCATTAGTTTTTAAACCTCATAAAAGTGTATGTTCCATTCGATATTGTGATGCTTGGACTCCAGAGCGTACTTAATAATCGAGCTCTGACTTCTAAATTCTCTATTGTGTAATTACTCGTGGAAGTATTTATCCAGCAAAGAGTTAAGTTGCATTTTTGTTTAATCCTGAGTCTTTCATATAAAGCAGTTCTAAATGCGTTGGCATTATTAAAAGTTCCACCAGTTGACCTTGGAGCTACTGTTATGGAATAAGTAGACTGGCAACCTATTGGATTATATGTCGCACCGTCAGCGCTATCGAAGAATTGAAATTGATAACAGTCTTCTTGGTTTGGAACATCATATAAGTATGTATTCGGATTTCCTGGTATAACTGGATTTATGAATGCATCGACCCATATGTCAAAGTGTGCACGAAATCCTTGTCCTGGTTCGATGACGAAGTTATTACCTAATGAGAAATTAAATGCATCGCCAGATAATACGACAGGAGTCCAGGTAGCAGCATTAATAATTTGAATACCTATAGAAGAATCGTGGTAGAAATCACCGTTGAAAGGTTCTGTACTATATTTTAAGTGGAATTGAGATACTGCTTCAGTCTTTACGTTATCTGCGTATATGAAGTTAGAAGCATTCGATAGGTTAGTATTGAATGTATTATAGTCTGATACTACAATGTCTTGACCTGGTCTAAAAATTGGTGGTGTTATTATTGACATATGTATTACCTATATTGATTCCTGACCCATAGTTGTGAATCCCACACCCATAAGTCTTGTATAAATTTTTGATTATCTTTATTTTCCCAACTAAGGTCGATGGGGTCCTGTGGGAATGGATTCGCAGAAACTTTAAACCTAACATCTACTTTAACGTCCTGTGAACCTATTGGACAACTGAATGGAACTACGAATGTGAATCGTCCGCCGAGATACTGTTGGTCTGTCCTACCACACAAGACATCGTTAACGAATACACCGACTTCAATCCACGATATGTCCATAGGAAGAGTTTCTTCTTGCGGAGTATTATAGTCTTTAATCCAGTAATTCATTCTCCATTCAAAGTCACCCATCGCTTCACCGACGAGCATACCTTCTTTTGACTTGAACGAAACAGCTGCACCTGGAGCATACGTTCCAGTAGTCCTTCCGGACTCTAATTTAATCCAGCCGAGAGTCAGTTGAGTATCACTGAACCTTGTAGTAGTGTCTGCACCTGGGTTGATTGAATTCTCACCACAGTGCTCTGACACGTGATACGATTGTGATTGTTGGTATGTGTGTCGTATAAAGTGACCTTGCCATCCTGCAGCTATGCCATTGTATTCTTCGTTGTAGTATGGCACATCAAAGTGTGTATCTCTTATAGTATCGAGTGGTATTTGGTTTTGGTCAAGTAGACCATTGTACTCACTCATAGTCGCAGTGACTTCTGCATTAAAGTCATCGGCAGCGACTATGTTACCGAGGACAGAAGCTCTCTGTGTATATTGGCGTGGCATTATCGATAAGCCCCTGGTTGATTTACGTTGATGGTCCGGACTGGTCCACCACCTACGATGTAATTTATCTGGAATTTAATTAGTTGGAACTTAGAGAAAGCGTACAGATAAAATTTAAATTGGTCGATTAGACCTGTATTGACGTCCCACCTTACACGAGTAGGTCTCTGATTTTCCCACTTAGATGAATCCCATTTAGCTACGTTACCTTGAATGAATGGAGCCGCGATAGGTGTGACTGGATAATAATAAGTCGCTTGTTCTTTCGTTGTTCCGACAATTTCACCCTTTTGTTGCGGGACTCCTACTGGAGATTGACTTGGCGTACCATCAATTGGTAAAATCTTGTAATCCCAATCTTGACCCCATAACAAATAGATTGGTCTATTTCCACCTGTAATAATTTCTGCTTCTATCGATAGGATTCTTTTCTTAATCGAATCATCGCCGAAGTCATCCCAAGTAGATTCCCAAACGTAAGATGTCTGACCATTTTCTGTCGTCACTAATACGTCCTGTTGTTCACCTACTGTTATATCACTTCGATAACCAAATGTAGGAGCACCAGACCACACTTGTAGACCCAGTCCAGGTTGACTATCAGAAGCAGCTGGTGTAACAGGGTCATATAAACCAGGTTTCGTACCTATAATGAAGTAACCAGACTGGTCGGTGGCTAATTGTGTGAAAGACCACTCGGGTGCGCCGACAAAATATTGCGTCCTTCCTCTAAATGACCACTGAAAATTGACGATGTTGAATACAGCACCGCGAGTATTATCTGTTTGACCATCGACTGGATAGTGGCACCAGTATTCTTTTTCTCTCTCTGAGTAAGCAGCTGTAGCTCTGGGTAGTGCATTCTTTGCAAGTGAACCCATTTCTAATTCAAGCATCGGTGACATATTTTCAATCTTGATTGAGGCGCCACCGCGTAGACCACCTTTGAGTAACCAAAAACCATCTTTGTTTAGGAACATTACACCAAAGCCAGGAACTAATTTGATAGTATTAGTTGCTGTTGTTCCAATATCTTTATTGATAGTTGTGCAAGAGTATCCATTACCTTGCGCATTGACGAATACTGCATCTATCGACCGTTCTCTAAATACCAGCAAAACATCATAGTAAGGATAAACAGCAGTAATATGCCCACCTTCTCTAACTCCTACGTCAAAGTAATCGAACGCTCCAAACTGTTCTGGTAGACCTGGTTTAGAGTATATAATCTTCGTTGGGTTTGCTTCACCACCAGCTAACCACATTGAACCGTTCCAGGAGGCTCCATACTTGTATCCTGACGATATGACAGATGAGTCTGCGACAGACGGTGCTTCGAGAACTAACTGTAGGTCTGACTTTACATCGACATACGTCGCAGTCATATTCTCATTGATTTGAGCTACGAAGTAATACACGTCACCGGCGCCTGTCGTTCCATCGCCCTTATTCTTTGTCCTATAGATTCTACGAGCAACGACGCCATCAGGACCAGGTTCTAAACCAGATAAGTAGACAGCGTATCTCCTCTGGTTACCATCTGCTCTATCCTGGTCAAATTCGTCATCAGAGTCTGGAACAATATCCCAGGCAACTGTCACTGCGTCGCTGAGTGGTGACTCTGAACCTGTATCTGTGACATACGATACTTTATAGCTATAACTATTACTTGCTCCAGCTGTGTTACTACCCAATCCTAAGTTCGAGTCAGTATATAGAACACCAGTACAATCATTTGAGAAAAATTGTAGAGCTACGCCATTTAGGTTAGTAGCCTTAGCTCCACCAGTTGGTAGAGTTGCAGAACCTAAATCATATGGATACACAGCGAAACTCGTATAACCAGCGTAATAGTTTTCTACGTTATATACGATAGGCGTAGGTGGAGGCTGTGTGAACCCGAATGGAGCAATTTTCTTCCTACCCCACCACTTTATCATATCGTCGTAACCATTGATAAAGAGTGTGAAACGACCATAAGGAATCGCCTGAGTTCCTGGGTCGTCTGGATTTGGTATGTTCCTATTTTCGTCAAGGATAAAGTTTGGTAGTGGTACAGGAGGAGAAGGGTAATTACCGAATTGGTACATTAAGTTACCATTTCTCTCGAACACATAGTACTCTTCATTTCCCATATGTCGACCGAGGACCTGGAGGAAACGAACAGGAGAATAGAGGTAAGGTAAGTAACTGGGATTCCATAACTCGGTGACGTTAGTCGTCAGTGGTTCCCAACCCCTATCGCATACCCAACCACCATTTGGGTCATATCGAAAGTTTTGAACTAATGAACCGTGGTTCTTTTCAGGATAGTATCGCTGGTCAATACCACCAGCGACGACTTCTTTCGATGTTGTGGTCTGCATTAATTTAGTCTCCGTAGCGAGTTCGGGTCGAATGGAGTCCAGATTCTATAGTTTCCACCGAACTGCTGACGGACGACGTCAATGTCAACAGAGTCAACATACCTCTTCTCGAGTCGATTCAATTCCTTCTCGTAACGGTTCCTATAGATTCCAGCCTGGTTCATATTGTCGTGCTTAAGATAAATATCTTCTAAAGCTTTGTAGACGATGAGTTGGTGGAATTCCATTGGAAATTCTGGTGCATCAGTCTGGAGACCGAGTGGGAATGGACGACGGTAGTACCTCATCTCCCAACGACGGAATAGGACTTCTGGCGCATCGTTCATAAGAAGTGGTGATTTTACACCTTCTTCCCAATCATACTTATAGTCGTAACCGATTGGACGAGGGTAAGGACGAATGCGGAATTCGATACCATCCCATTCATTATAACGCTTGTTACCAGCGTCTAACTGTGTGTGGTAACCGATGTCTACGAATGCAACTTCATCATCGACGACGACAGGGTCATTTTTGCTCTCCCAACCTGGAACTGCAGGTTGTGGTGCGTCAAGGCCATATGTGACCTCACGCCAGACAGGAAGACCTTTGAGTCGTTCGCCAGTGTTCCTATTAAAGTTCTGGTTGAAATAGATTCTCTTACGTAGTCCCTCGAATGGGTTTGGAATCTGGTCCCCACCGGCGCTGAACGCTGGAGCCTGGACTTGTTGACCATCCCAGGTTAAGAAGAAGATTCGAATGCTTGGAGCTGGAAATTCTGGATTCGGGTCAAAATTGAAAATCTTTGGTTCGCTTAGTGGACCGACTCGACCATCAGCACCCTGGAATGCCCAACAAAATTCATAGTATTGTGGGTGTGCTATAGTTGGGTATAGCGCCCAAGGTAAGTCATATTGGATTTCTACGCTCAACGTCTCAGCAGTCGGGACGTTCTTGGTGCCTACTGGAATGTAGCACTCGGAGTAGAACGAGGTGTAGTCTTCTTTTAAATTGATGTCTTCATCGCGTCTTGGTAGTAGACCACGCACGGCGCCATAGGGTGGTTGTTTACCGACGATAGGCGTATCCCTATGTCCGATGTATAGTAATTCGATTGCGTCCTGGGGAAGGTCATAGAAACGGTGCTTCAACTTCCAGGTTGTGTTTGTCGGTGTAGTTTTTCCACGAAACGGTTCTACTAAGTGGATTTGAGTCTGACCGACGACTTTGAGGATTTCGTAGTCTCTATTGTCAATCTGGAATATCTGTCCTTCCCACATCGAAGGTATAGCCAGTGTATAGAGTGGTGCGCTAAAATTGATTTCACGACTATTATTTACTACTAATGCATCGACTGTCGCACCAGTCGTAGGACTTGTAGGACCGACATCTGGAATGATGTCCTTGTAGACAGTCTTATACGCAAAGTTCCATCGCTTCATTGTCCATAGCGAGAAGTATGCGTCATTTAAAAACATATCGAGCTGTTCGTTGTAGACGGTCAACTCAGGAGAATAGTCTGTAATTGCTTTTACTTTATTTCTAAGCTCGGTGAGATTCACTGGTTCTCCTTATATAAAATTGCCCCACGCCCTTTCGGGCGCAGGGCAGTTAAAGCAGTATTAGAACTGCTTGTAGACCAATACTTCGGCTACGTTACCAGCAGTTGCGAGAGTCAAAGCAACACCACAGGTATTGAATGAACCAGCAGCCGTAGAAGCAGCACGACCAGCAGTAGTGATTGCAGCGCTGAGAGACGAACCGGCTGCCGTCGCGGCCAGAACGTTCGCAGTCTCGCAGTAACCAGCAACACAGACTTTGACTTGCTGCGGAGAGGCAACAGTGCCAGTGACAGACTCTAAAGCAACGCCAATCGCTAAACCGTTACCGGTTGCAACGACGCCAGCCTGTACGACGACGAGGACTTTCGAAGCGCCAGTCTGAGAAGTATCAACAGCAACCCAATCGCCTTTGACGATAGCGGTTTCAGTGAGGAACGTCTCGGTCTGAGAGCGATTCGAAGAATCAGCACCGACTGGAACAGTGCCACCAGAGATGGTGGTCTGGGATTTTTCAAGGTACTGTACTAAAGTTGAAGTAGCCATTAGAATGTCTCCCCGTTGAAGATTAGACCACAACCAGAAAGGTTGTCAGCGATGAGCTGGCCCTTCCAGTAGACCTGCGCCGAACGAGCAGTCGTACCAGGGATGTACTCGAATGGAGAGACCGCGAGGTCGCCATCAGAGTGCATAACGAGCTTGATGCTGTCGAAGTTAAGCATATACATCGTAGCTTCGAGGTTCGCACCGACAGATGCGTTAGTAGGCATAAACGTATCCTGGACAACAGACGCACCACCGAAGGCGATGTTCATATAGCCAGCGTCGAGCATCTTCTCGTCGATGTAGCGCTCCTGGTTGAAGAGCGAACGACGGTAGTTTGAGTAGCCCTTCTCAGAAGCGAGGATGAGCTTGACCGAACCCATAGGCGCACGGGCCGTGGTCTCAGCGGTGAGCTGGTAGAGACCAGACATACCATTGGTATTCCACGCGTTGAGTGCGTTGAATGAGCGGTTATAGAGACCGTCGCCATCGGGGACGATGGAACGAGCGAGACCACCGACAGAGTTCGTCTGGCCAGCGGCCGTAGGAGCACCCTGCTCGAGGAAACCAGTCGCAGAAAGGACACCATTGAGGGTGCCGAGGTTAGAGAGGATGGTTGAACCACCAGCAACAATCTGCTTGTTGATTTCGCGACGTAGGAGGTTCATAACGTTCTTCATACGTGCTTCAACAATCTTGACGATTGCCTTCTCGCCCTGGTTCTCGAGCTCTTCCTTCTTGGTGATGACGATGGGGGCGACGAAGTCGGCCCAGTCATAGAGAGCGGGACGAAGGACGTCCTGCACCGCGAGGGAAACGGGCTCATAACCGGTTGAGAGCTGGGTGATGGATGAGTGGTTGTCGACCATTAAGGGTCGTTGAATCTTGATGCCGCCGTCTTCGTATTCGATGCCACCGAGCTTCTTCGCGAAATCGAGGAACGGAACCTTACGGTAGAGTTCGTCTACTTCGCCATCGCGGATGGAGAATAGCGTGGACGACAACAGGTCATTAGAAATAGCCATTTGTGTTGTCTCCTAATTTAGAGTGGGTTGTTGTCGAACTGCAGATATCTCCTTCGGAGGTCTGTGTCAATCTGTTCGTCGCCTGGTTGCTCGTTAGAGTCCAGGAAACACGTCGTATGACATCGCACGTTATAGCTCTATATATACTGTTCATTTTGTATTTGTCTTGTGCCACTGGTAAGCATCCCAGGCGTTGCTAAACTTTGGTGGTGTACCAGAGCGTACTGCGTTTCCAGTCGAAGTCTTGCTTAGGACTTGTTTCTGGACTTGTTTAGCCTGTTGAGCCTGTTCCCTTGTGTGTTGGCCTTTGACAATGTAGTAAGCGTCTTCTAATTTTAACTCAGGTCGTTCCTGTAGCAATCGAGCGACTGGAACCCTAATCTCTGGCGAAACTAAGTCTGGGTTATTAGATTTAAATTGTTCTAACTGGACTTGTCTCCTCTGGACTTCTAAGTCCTGTTGTAGGGGTGTTAGCATTTGCTGCATCATCTGCGCAGCTTTCTGGTTGATTCTCTCCTCGAGGCCCTCGTCGGACCAGATGTCGTGCTGGGGTTGAGCCGTGGCTGTCTCCCTAATCCTATCGGCAAAATCAGAGCTTGTCAATAATTGTCGCTGTCTCTCTAATTCCTGGCGCTCTGTCTCTACCTGTCGACGGAGTTCTGCGATTTCCTGCGTCTTCTGCGTATAAGAAGAGCGTAGGTTCTGAATCACCTTTCTTCCATTCTCGGGAATGTGCTTCAGGACTTCCTGGTAGTTCAATCCCTTGTGTTGACCCTGCATAACTGGGTCGTCTGCGAACTCGTATCCGACGAGCTCATCGAGGTCTATCGTAACGTCTTCTTCCTGTGTAACTTGATGGGCGTCAAACGCTCCATTGTCTGCACTGGTAGTTTCACCAGCAGGTGCAACCTGGGGTTGCGTAGCTGCGTCATACTGCATATTGTCTCCCTCCTATTACCGCATCCTCGCGGCAAACATTGAATCCATCTGGTCAGGCGTCATCGATTCGGGCGCCATCTCGTTCTCATCGCTTCCCATCTCCTCAGCAGCGATTGGACTTCCTTTTTCTTCTTCATATTTTTTCGGCTTAGCCAGAAACCTTTTAAAGTCCTTTGACTTACCAGCCATCGTTAGCTTAGAGGCAAGGACGGTTAAACCTGGGTCATCGACTGGACGTAGGCCAGCAATCGACACTTCCTCGGGTAGTGCACCCTCTTCGATACCATCGTCGATGGCGTCTGCGAACATAGCGAGGAGGCGAACGAAGTCAGGTGGGAACTGGGTCTGGTCTTCCTTCACTCGGGGCATTCCATCCTCAATTCCAAATATGACACCTAACTTATTAGCAGCGTCAATCACAGCGTTAAACGACTTAGCTGAGTACTTGCCCTTAGGACCAACGTCCGTGAACATAGCGTCCTCTAATTTACCCACCTCGTTTTCAGCAGTAGATACCTGCGATTTCATAGCTTCTAAGTCTGCCTTTTGCTGTGGTGATATCAAGTTGCCTCCGATTGTGCTAACATCTCGTGTGCTGGGAATGTGTGTTCGACGGCTTTCATCTTATCTCCGTCGAACTTCTTTAAGTTATCTATATAAGTAGTCGCCATATTGTCCAAACGCTCACGTTCGTCGCGACCTTTTTGCGTCATTTTGTCGTAGAACCCATCGCCGCCTAAGTCTTTTTCTCGGATGAATCCCCTTGCCCGCATAATCTTCTCTTCCTCTCGCTTATTTGCAACACGGCCCCCGACGGAGGAGGAATGAAAACCTGACGATGAAAGTCCACTGGACCAATTACCGTGCCAGAGTGTGGCAGTTTTTGCTGGCATAGAAATAAGCTTAACCATAGGCTTATCACAATCTGAGCACATAACTTGACTGGCTCCAGAGTCAATACTCTCGCACTCTGCACGTTTAAGAAGAAGCTCAGCAACACCGTGTTCCTCACACTTAAAGTCAACGAGGGGCATCATGCACCCCCGATGAGGTTAGATACAGCGGCTTCTGGTGTGTCAGGAACTTCCTGTAACGGTTCACCTGTCGGACCCTGGGGAGGTTCTGGCTGTGGGTTAGATTCGAGGAACGTGGGCGGAAGGTTGTATAGTCTAACAACTTCTTCCTTGATGGCCTGGACTGGGACACCCAACTGCGCGAGGAGTGGGACCAACTGGGTTAGTTGTGCCTTCTTCACGAGGTCGGTCATCGGTGTTGCGCCACCGTCGACGGCGACGAAGTTCCAATCAGCGTCGATGAGTTCAGGCGTAACGACCCTTGCACCATCTGGGGTGACGATGACATCGGGGTCCTTCTCGTCGATGAGGGGGATGAGCATACGAATGTATAACTGCGCAGCGGTCTCGAGCATAGCATCACGGTCACGTGCCATCTTGCCCAACTCTGAAGAGGTGTACTGCATAAGTGCGGTGACTTCTGTTGCAGTGGCCTTTGATACCTCGCCACGGGTAAATCCAGCGGTGAGAGACCCCTTGTTCAAGTCAGAGTCGACCATACTGAGGTAGCGGTCAAAGTTAGAAGACAGCGGGACAGAGGGGACAACGTCGATGAGACCACTCAACGAATCCTGGTCGATGGGCACCATAGCGCCGTCGACACCACTGGAAATCTTAGCGAGTGCATCCTCGTCAAACGCTCCTTCCTTGTAGATGTACTGGCGACTGTCTCGACGGACTGCGTTTGCCCAGAACGAGCGAATGATGTTCTTCTCGAAGCACTGGTCGTAGACCCTGCTCATCGCCGAGTAACCTTCCATTGGTCTATCGGGGACACGGCTAAAGTAGAGTGGGACGAGGTTAGATAGCGGGCGACCATCCCACGAAATGACAGGGATGGAGTCCTTGCTGAGTAGTTCTTGGCCGTTCTTCCACTGGGGAGTCCAGAACAGGAGCTCGCCTGCAATGAAGTCGTACATCTCAACGATTTCTACGTAGAGGTACTCGTTTGGAAGAGCTGGAAGGTCACCGTAGACCTTGTAGCCACGGTCGCGACCCGCGTCGTAGTCGGTGAAGTAGTCCCTCTGCTGGAC
>Ga0181344_1000926_pt1 | contig 11233 bp, 1 predicted proteins | sample Su13VDMLBDD_FD_130098 | JGI IMG/M metagenome (GOLD analysis project Ga0181344, IMG submission 130098) | Freshwater viral communities from Lake Michigan, USA - Su13.VD.MLB.D.D | ecosystem: Environmental > Aquatic > Freshwater > Lake | place: USA: Michigan | collected 2013-07-15
TCTTTCTAAGTTTGCACAACAAGGTGGTGGGGATGCTTTTTCCCAACTCACTGCTGGAATTGGAAGTCCAAAAGGATATGGTGTTAGTGGTGGTGGAAAATTAGGTGGTGGTATTGGAAGTGCGGTGGGCACAGCTTTTGGTGGTCCAGTTGGAGGAATGATTGGAAAGTTTGCTGGCCAAACTCTTGGTAATGTTTTAGATAAGAAAGCTGAGAAGACAGAAGCTGCTAATGAAAGAACTCAAAGAAACATTACATCAATGGCTTTCAATCAAGGCACTCAAGGACTGCAAGCGCAAAACGCCTCTTATATGAGAGATGGTGGTATGGCAAATCCACAAGTTGCTACACATCTTGAAGGTATTCCATTGACCAGATTGTTTGCTCCAGATCCAACAATGGATACATTGCGTGCAGGTGGACATTTGAAAAGCTATACAGCTCCTAGCGAACGTGCAATGTATACAGGGAGAGATAAATTTGCTATGGGTGGCAATCTTGAAACTCATTGGGGTGGATATGCAGAACCTATGTCATACAATCCTTATCTTCCTGAAGAAGGAGAAACTGTAATGTTTAGAGGTAAGTCTCACGATGAGTCTGATGGTAAAGGCAATACAGGTATTGGAATCACTTATGGTGATAGTCCTGTAGAAGTGGAAAGAGGAGAACCAGCTGTACAACTTAAAAATGGTTCAGATGGAGATAATAGCCTTACAGTGTATGGTAACTTAAAAATTCCAAAGTTTGGTGCTGAGATGATTGGTGTTCCTAAAGCAACAGGTAAGAAGTTTAAAAGCTATGTTGCTGACCTATCCAAAACTGAGCAGAAACAAAATAAACTTATCGATAAGTCTGTTACAGAACTTGACAACTTAGATGTAAATAATCCATACGACCTACTCAAGTTTGAATCATACAAAGCAAACATATTTGGTGCAAACCAAAAACTCAAGAACATTGCTGATGAGAAAATAAAACTAGCCAATCTACAGTCTGCTATCAATGACACTGCTGAAGAGTATAATCTTGTGGCTGATGATTTGGCACAGGGTAAAGTAAAGCAAGCTAAGAAAGGAACTTCTATTAAGAAGGCACAGATTGGTACAGAAGAGACATTTGATGCTGCTAAAGATCTTGATATGGCTCTTGTAACTGCTGGTAGACTTCCTTCTCTAGTGCAGCAAATGAGAGATTTTAAATTACAAAAAAGTAATTATCCACAGTTTAAATATTCACCATCTAGTGCTGAGGAAGAAGAGAAAAGTAAATTTGATTGGATGACTATACTTAATCAGATTCTTCCATACGTTAGACCAACTGATGCAGAAGCTCTTGATCCACGTCAACTATCTGGAGAAATGCTTGCCCTTGCTACAAACCAAGTGGAGCCTGTACAAATGCAAACTATACAACCACAACTAACTGCTCCATTTGATATTTCTCTTCAGGACATTATCAATCAAAATCAATCTGATTATAGATCTGCTCAAAGACTAATGGGATATAACCCAGCTGCTTTAGCTGCGTTGAATGCGCAGAAGTATGCAGCTAATCAACAAGTGCTTGGTGAGCAGTTTAGATTAAATCAAGCTTTCAAGAATGCGGTGTATGCTGATAACAGAAATATTCTAAATCAAGCCAACTTGCAAAACCTGCAAGGTATGGATCAACAGTATGTAAGACAGCAAGAAGCTCTTTCTAATACTAAGCTTACAGCCCAAGCTGCTCTTAGTTCTATTGCTTCTAAATATCTACAGAATCAATCTGAGAATAGAACTCTTCAGACATATGAAAATATGTATAACTACAGATTTGATCCACGTTTCAGAGCAGGAAACATGAATCCTCTTGCGCAGTTCAATACTGATATATCAGGACTTTCTTATGAACAACTCCAAGCATTAGCTGATCTTAAGAAAAGCCAAACTCCTGTCACTACAACTAACACTACAACTATCAGAAATGGTGGTATAGTGAGAGCAATTAAGTCCATGTAATCTGGACTATTACTACTAAATTTGATAAAACAATAATAATATGGCTTCATTCACAGATGCAATACCTCAGTTCAACCCATACATTCAACAGCTTCCTGTTGATGCTATGGTTACTGTTGGTATGGAGAAGCAAAAACGCTACGATGAGGGGTTACAAAGAATCCAGTCTCAGATAGATCAGGTTGCAGGGCTTAGTATTTCTAGACCTCAGGATAGAGAATACCTACAATCTAAACTTAATGAACTTGGCTCCAAGTTAAAAACTGTTGCAGCTGGTGACTTTTCCAATTATCAGTTAGTAAATTCTGTAGCAGGCATGGCTAGTAGTATTGCTAAAGATCCAACTGTTATTGCATCCGTTCAATCAACAGCACAGAGAAGAGCTCTCCAAGAAAGAATTCAGAAAGATACTGATGCTGGAAAATATAATCCTGCAAATATTAAACTTTTTAATATATCAGAACAAGAGTGGTTTAATAATCCTGAAGCTGGAGCTAAATACACTGGTTATTATAAAACTCCTCATGATGTATTTGGAAAGATTAGAGACATAGGAAAAGAAGTGGGTATTGACGCTAAAGAAATAGATAATCTTTTTCAAAGAGATGCTACCACAGGAGAGATATTACGTGATGAAAAGGGGCAACCTCTTTTTGATGAAATGTTAGTTCAGAAAACGTTAAAAGGTAAAGATCCAGCAAAACTTCTTTCTGCTTTTCAAAATGCACTCACTCCAGAAGACTATGAGCAACTTTCTATTGAAGGTAGATATAAGTATTTGAATTCTACACCTGAGCAACTTCAAGAAAAAATTACAACTCCTTTAACCGAAAAAATTAAATTCAATAATGGCAAAATTGAGTTGTTAAAAATTGCATTGACTGATGAGAACAATAAAGCCAAAAAGAATCCAGAGCTTATTCAATCATTGGGTAAACAAATTGAATATTTTGAAAAAGAGAATGGGGAATTAGAAAAATCTCAGAAAACTGGGCTAGAGGCACTCGCATCTAATCCAGAAGGTGTTAAGGCAATGCTTTTTACAAATGATTATTTATCAACAATGTCTAAAGTTTTATCAAGTGAAGAACCTTCTACAAAGTATTCTGTTCACCCATTGTTTGAAGTTGCAATGGATAAAAAGACCTTCTTGTTGAATGAAAAAACAGCTCAAATCAATGCTTATTATAAAGCACAAGAGGATAAAAGAGCTCAAGCAATGTTTAATCTCAATGTGGACGAAAAACTACTTGATATAGAAAAAAAGAGAAGAGAATTATTTGGTGGACTTGGATCTGGAATATCTGGTCTACCACAAGGTATTACAGATTTAATAACCCCTTCTGAAATAGTTGTAAATAAAAATGCAGAATTTGAAGACAATCTTTCTTTATATAATGATCTAAATAAAAATATTGCGATTGAATCATTAAAGGCTGCGAATCCTAAAAGTTCTGGGGAAACTGACGCAGCTTATGAAAGAAGACTAGCAGTTAAACTTAAAGAAATTGCTAAAGTTGTAGATCCAAATTCTGGAAGTGTTAATGTAGGAGTTGAGAAAATTGCAATAGCTCAACTTTAAAGATGGAGAACAGATCCAACTACCGTTTCCCCAACTGCAAAAGGATTAATTAAAAGACAGAATGACACACTTAAAACATTGAGTGTTCTTCAGTCAGAAATGAAATCAGCAAGAGAGGAGGCAGATCAGATTGCTCTTACAAGAGGTGTTGATGCTAAAGCTTATGAGAAGGCTATTAAATCCATTAAACCAACCAGTGTAAAATTACCAACAGGAGAAACAGTCGTTGTGTCGCCAGAAGATTTAGTCGATCTTGTCAATCTTCGTCCAGAAATGTTTAATACGTTTGGAAGCTTGTTCCAAACTGATCAACAAACAAAGCTTAGTACTCAAGCAAGAATGAAGCTTAATGCTAAATATGGTGCTGAAAAAGCAAGTCAGATAGAACTATCATTTTATCCTGGAAATTCAGATTTTACTTCTCCAATAGTACATAATATAGCATATGATATAAGAAGCTCAGAAGTTGCAGACTATGCTGAAATATTAGCAGATGTGATGCAAAAGAGTGGAATGGTTGCACAACCTGCTGCGTTTGACATACCTCAAGGAGATTTGAAAGAAGGTGAATATAATGCTAAGTATTCTAAAGTTTTAGAAAATTACAGAGCTGTTGCTCCAGATGAAATTTCAAATATTTCTAAAATTGTATTATCTGGAAAATTTGCAGGAAATGCAATTGCTGTACCAGGAACTGCAACTACACCAGATAGATATTACTTGAATGTCGTTCCTGAGTCTGGAGAAGCACCCACTCCTATTCTAATAAGTAAACAAGAATTCGAATACCTAACTTTAGCTCAAGCTCCGCAATCTTCTTCATTCACAGGCCCTGCATCATTATTACTAAGAAAAGGAACAACCAATATGAATTCTTCTGGAGATTATAAGTCTACATATTTTTCAGCAAGTGATTTCTCAAACTTCCAAAGTGCGAATTATGCAGTTCGTGGAGATTTGGAAAAAGATTTAGACAATCCAAACTTATCTTTCATGAAACTCTATCTTATTGATAAAAATAATGGTAATTTAGTGGATCAAGCTTGGGTTAGAGATATGCCATTTGATATTACTTTAAGTAATGGTTCACCAAATCCAGATCTTAATCGAGTCTCACAAGGGTTCAATAGCCAAAATGTTCAATTGATTTTCAATAGACCAGTAAATTAATGGAAGAAGAATTAGGAGTATTTGGACAAAAAAGTTCACCAGCTCAAAACCCTCCAGTACAAACACCTTCTCAAAATCAACAATCAATTATTGATACTTTCAATACACTGATGAATCAAGGTGCCCCAAAGACAGGGCAGGGTAATAGTACATTTACTTACACGCCAGCTGCTGGACTTGATTCTTCTGGTAGATATGATAAGGTTTATCCAGGAATGGATAACGAAGAGTTATATGCTACATATCAAGGAACTGCGGAGAAACTTGGTAATGGTGTTGCTAAGTTTATTGGTATTGGTACTTCGACATTTATAAATAGTACAGCTGGTTTAGTTTATGGTGCTTTTGATTGGGCAAGAACTGGTAATTTCTCCTCCGTGTTCGATAATGATCTTACTAAACAGTTGAATGATTTTAATAATGAATATTTAGAAACAACATTTGCTAACTATAAAACACAGCGAGAAATAAATGGTGATTGGTGGGAACCAGAAAATCTTCTTACAGCCAATTTCTTAGCTGACAATATTATTAAAAACCTTGGCTTCGCAGCAGGTGCTCTTGCAGGCGGTTTTGCGTGGTCTGGTGCTTTTAGAGCAATTGGTTTAACATCTAGACTTGTTGCACAAGGAAGAAACATGGCTGCTGCTGCTGATGCTGCTGTTGGGTCTGCTAATCTTCTTCCACAAACACAAAGACTATCAACTATAACCAATGCACTAAATCAATTAGGAGCTTCTTCTAGAGTCGCTGCTGGTAGAGCATTGATGGGGGCTGAAAGAGGTATTGTAGCAACGTTTGGTGCTGCTGGTGAAGCTGGCATAGAGGCCCTTAATGCTTCTCAGGAATTCAGACAATCATTGATTGATAAATACGCTGCTGAAAATGGATATTTACCACAAGGAGATGATTTAGCTAATATCAATGATCTTGCAGAAAGAGCTGGTAAAACAGTTTATGGACTAAACATTGGACTACTATCAGCTTCCAACTTTATACAACTTCCTAAGATATTCTCTTCCACATTCAAGGGAGAAAAGAATGTCATTAACAATGTAATGTTTAAAGAGGGAAAGTATCTTTCAGCACTTCCTGAAAAAACCTTAGCTAAAACTTTTTATAAAGCTAGAAACATTGCGGGGCTAGCATTCAATACAACTGAAGCACTTGAAGAAGCTTCGCAATATGCTGCACAAGTTGGTACAGAAAAATACTTCTCAAAGCTTGATGAAACAGGGGATGCTTCCATTCTAAACGATCTATTTTTTGATGGTGCTAGAGAAGCATTGACCAGTAGCGAAGGCTTACTTAATTTATTTATTGGCGGTGTATCTGGAGCCATTATGACATCTGGTGTACCAACATTTGGTATGACTGGCTCTATTAGAGAAAGAGGGGTTACTGGATATGGTGGTCAGCAAAAAAAGCTTAGAGATGAAGCAATTAATATATTTAATAACTCTCTAGTTAAAGATAAGCTTAAAGATTCTTCAAAAGTTATAAATGCTGCTGAAGCAATTCAACAAGAGCGAGCACAGAAGATTATGCAAGGAGATGTGTCAGGATCAAAAGATCTTGAGTTTGATTTTCTTTTTGGCACAATATTAAATCGTGCTAAGTACACATCCACAGAATTTGTTAATCTTGAGCTTGAAGAACTTAGATCCCTTGCTAACACACAAGAAGGGTTTTTGCAATTGCAACAAGAGGGATATGCATATCAAACTGATACTAAACAATCATTCTTAAATAGACTTCAAAGTATTGAAAGTCAAGCTAAATATATTGATAAAGCTTATCAAGACATCAGCTTAAAGTACAAAGGTGTCACTGATAAAAAAGGCGATCGTGTCTATAGCGATGTTGTAATTGATAAACTCACCTACGCTGCTTCTAAAGTATTTGATTACGATACTAGAATACCTAGTCTAAATAATAAATTAATAGCTGCTGGTGTAAACACTGCTGAGCTATTTAATGATGTACTATTAAATGGAGTTCCCAACACTGAAGCTGTTGAGAAGGCTGTATCAGAAATCAAAACAAAAGGTTCAATTAATGAGGATGAGCTAACTCAAGATTTATTTGAGCTTGTCGAAATGGGTATGAAGAGAAAGAAGTTTCTCGATGAATACTCTGAAATAAAATCTACTCCTGAGAAATTCACTCCAAAGGACAAAGAACCTGATACAGTTATTCCTGAAGAAGAAATTGGTAAGACAGTTAATATCAAAACCAAAGCTGGAGAAAAACAAGTATCAATTGGACAAGAATATTCTCTTGGAGCTCCTGTCGATTTTCAAAAAGGAGACTTTGATTTGGAAGTTAAAACTTACAACATCACTGTCCTTGGTGAGAATGAAAATGGTACAATCAAAATTAAAACTGCATCAGGCAAGGAAAAAGATATTTCCAAAGAAGAGTTTGCAAAATATAATTTAATCCCAATTTCTGAAATTCAGTCAAACAAGACTGCTAAGTATTATGATAATCATAAGAATGAAATATTTGAATACAATTTTGGAAAAGACTTTGGTGGTAAAAAACAAGGAAGAATAGAATATCGAAATGGAGACTTGTATTTTAAATATAAGGACTCTAATGGAAAAGTTAAAGAAAAGAAACTTGACAGAAGTCATTTCGTTTCTCAAGAAGGATACGATAATGCTAGAATTACTATTGTAGGTAAAATCCCTACAGCTGCTCAAAAGCAAGCTGAGTCTGAGTTTTTAGAACAACAACAATTAGAAACAGATGTAAATAAGGCTCAGGAAAACAGAGCCAAGAGAATAGAAATACTATCAGATTTAATAGAGGAGACCAAGCAAGAACAAGAACAATTAGATTCACTAATTACTAAAAAGAAGAATGAACTTCAATCTATATCTAAAGAACTAGAAGAACTTGAAGACAAAATATTGTCTGGAACAAATGATAGAGATTTAAGATATAAAAAAGAGATTAAGTTTAAGTCTTCTACAAGAAAGGCACTTGCTGCTGCAAATCGTCTTTCTAAGTTGAAAGAAGAATTAGAGAACGAGATTTCTAAACTAGAAGCCAGAAGAGAAGATATTGAAATTGATTTTTCATATCTATCAGACATGGCTCAAAATATTGATGAGCTTCCTGGAACATCTAATAAATTCTTACAAGAATTAAGAGAGCATGTTTCTTTTGTAAAAGATCTTCTAGAAGAAAAAGAAAAACAGATATCTGAGATTAAAGGCATATTGCCTAGAGTTCAAGAAGCTCTCGATTCTGCTATTAATTTTCTTTCAGATCTTGTATCAGAATTTCAAAAAAAGTTTCCAAAAGTTCCATTAGCACTTGGTCAAGAGTGGATTAACTTTTTACAAGCAAATCCAAACTTCCTAAAGAAAAAACCAAATTACACTCAAGAATTAAAACAGCTTGAGGAAATGGTTGCTCAGGTTGAAGATGTTGACATTACGCCAGGAGAAAGAAGTATAAACGAATTAAACGAAAATCTGAAAACTCTTGAGTCAGATGTTTCTGATTTAAAAAATCAATTAAAGTCAACAGAGTTTGTTCTTTCTAAGTTTGAGGACATTGCAAGATTGCATATTGATCAAAAAGCTGAGCAAGAACAAATGCTTAAAAATGATGCACTTAAAAATCAAATTCTTGGCACTGCTGATAATGACAATCCAGTAGCCCCTGTGTTTGATAGAAAGTTTGAGGTGGATGCTAAGAAGCCTTTGGCTATTATTCCTAGATCTACAATACCAGTTGATAGAGGAAAGGCTCATCAAAAGAGAGCTCAAAGATTTGGAATGAATTTCCAGTCACTTGACGATGATCAAAAGAGAGATATCAAAGGTATTTACATCACTTCAAAGAACCAGGATCAATTGATTCCTGGATTGATGGACTTCTTGAGAACTGATGAGAATGGTATTAATGAAACAGTTGATGTAAACAAGATCATTGCTATGGTCATGGTTGATATGTCAACTGGCGAACCTGTATTGGTTAATGAGAATGGACTGCCTCTTACAGGAGAACAACTTCAAGACCCTCTAAACAACTCTATCTACCAAGTATTTCCTTTAGAAGATTTTAAGTGGTCTGGAGACTATGGTGATAAATCAATGTTTGCTGAGAGTGTTCCAGAGAATGTAAGAAGTGAAGTTAAAAAGCAGTATGCTCAATGGAGAAGTGAAGTTCTTAAGGTAGAAGACCTTTCTGAAGTTCACTCTATTGATGTATCATTTGGTTTTCCAAAAGTTAACCAAGATGCAGATGGTAATAAACTTTATGATACCAGAACAAGTGTCCAGGATGCTGGGCTAATTACAGATTACGATATTGACAACTCTCCAGTAATCACTGTTGCAACAAGTGATGAATCTATCATACGAGGCATAAGTGTAACTAAGTCTGCCCCAGGTAGAGTGTTTCTTGATATGGGTAATGGACTTGTTCCATTAAACAATAGACAACATACTAAAAAAGAGGCTGAGACAATCTTTAATGCTATTCTACAGTTCTCAAAAAATGCTTTTGATAAGTCTAAAGGCGTTAATGATGACCAAAGCAAAAGACTAATATCTTTTTTAAAGTCTGTTGTGTATTGGGGAGTACCTGTAAATCAAGCTGGTCCAAAGGCACCTGGCTATAGTAGTGTCTTCTTTAAGGATGGTGAGCTATTTATGTCTGGTAGAGGAGAGTCTTTCCCATTCACACCATCAGGTCTTTTGCAAAATAAAGAAGGAATTGTTGCTGTACTAACAGGAATGTATCACAATGTAAATGGTAAATATGCTAGAGAGGTTGGAATAGAATACGAACAGATTACAAATGTTTCTGAAGATGGAACAATTGAGTCTGTTATGTGGCCAAACTATCAGTCTTATTTACTTTCTGCAACCACTCCTGATGGTAAACAAAGATCTGGAGAACAACTTCCTTTGTCTACATACATGCGTCCTCTAGAAGGACCAAATGATGTGAACAGATCTGGAATCTATTTCTACACTACAGACACTGAGGATGCTTACATTATTCCAGAAGTAAAGAAAGAAACTAAGCTTGCACCAGTGTTAACTAAAGGTGCTGTGCCTACATTTGTTCTTGATGGTGAAACCCCAAATAATTTAGTATCACCTAAGACAGGTAGAGTTATTGTTTTTGCAGCACCTTCTGTAAATCCAACATTAGAAAATATAAAAATATTCGAGTCTGATGACTTACCTGCTGTGATGACAGACTATGAGAATAAAGGTCAAGATCCAGAGGTTACTATTAAGCAAACAATTCTTAAAGTTGTTCAAAGACAAATTCAATCACAACCACCAATTTCTAAAACTGAGAAAACCAGAGAAAGATTATTTGGAAAAAAAGAAGCCACTACTCCTGTTGCTGAAGAACCTGAAGAACCTAAGCAACCTAAAGAATCTAAGGTAGAAGAAACTAGAGCTCGTTTATTTGGTAAGCAAGCACCTATTATTGAAGAAGAAGAAAGTGATGAATCTTCTGATGAAATTTTAAATAAATTTAATCCTAATCCAAAAAGTAATAAAGCTGATTATAGAGAGGTAGTTGCAAAGCAAGCCAAGTCTATGAGTATTGAAGACTGGAGCGAGATAGAAGCTTTCTGGAAGAAAGTACTTCCTAATGTTCCATTGTATAGACTTAAGAATTTAATTCAGGCTACCAACGGTGCACAAGCTTGGGGCATGTTGAAGAATGGTAGCATCTATGTATATGAAAATGCAGAGGTGGGAACATTCTATCACGAAGTGTTTGAGGCTGTTTGGAAGATGTTTACTGATCCATCTGAACAACAATCTATTATTAATGAATTCAAGTCTAGAGCAGGAACATTTGTTGATAGACCTACAGGTGAGACAATTAAATATTCAGAAGCTACTCCTCAACAAATCAAAGAACAACTTGCTGAAGAGTTTAGAGACTATGTACTATTTAAGAAGGTGCCTGCAAAACCAAAAGATGGAAGACCTTTTATAGTTAAGCTATTCTCTGACATTGTTAATGTGATTAAGAAATTCTTCACAGGAGAAGATGCAACCATTAACACTGAAGAACTATTTAAAAGAATAGGAACTGGCTACTATGCTAAGTCTATACCTTCTACAGGAGTGCTTGGGAATGTTCCTACACAGATAGTGGACATTGAAAATGAGTTTGCTACAGAAGAAGATGAGTTAAGAATAACTATTCCTTATAAGCAACAGAATGAGTTGATTCAACACATGGCTTATAAAACTTTGTCCCTTCTTGGAAACACTGATCAGAGCTTATTTAATGTTACTAAACTTTCTAAAAATTATTTATACAATGAATTGCGTAATACAATTCTAGGACAATTTGATGAAGATGGAAATTATCTTGTAGATGAACAAGGTGTTGTAATTCAAAATGGATTAATAAATGATTTACGAGTAGCAAATGCTACTAATGAAAAAGAAGGTAAGATATCAAATCTTGAATATAAAGCA
>Ga0181344_1000927_pt1 | contig 11228 bp, 16 predicted proteins | sample Su13VDMLBDD_FD_130098 | JGI IMG/M metagenome (GOLD analysis project Ga0181344, IMG submission 130098) | Freshwater viral communities from Lake Michigan, USA - Su13.VD.MLB.D.D | ecosystem: Environmental > Aquatic > Freshwater > Lake | place: USA: Michigan | collected 2013-07-15
GCACCAACAGCAGCACCAAGGCTGGCCGTGACGACGTAGACGAACGGGAGGGAATTGGTGTTGTCCATAAATGAAAAAGGGACCGCCGCCTAACCGGCAGGCGGTCCCGTAGTTGGTTGCAGGGTTACTGGCTCGGGCGGATGACGTAGCCGTCGAAGATCAGGCCCAGTTCAATGGACGGGGTCTGCTGGCCGTCAGCAGTGTCCAGAGCCGTGTTGGTAAAATTCGGCGTGTTCCCGTTGGGGAATTTAATCGCCGCCTGAATCTGGATCTCGGGCTCGATGATCTGGATCGGGTCGATGTTGTAGACGCCCGTTGCGCGATAGTCGGGGCGAGCGATCCAGTTGGTGTCGCAAGCCTGAGTTTCGGCAGCAACACCAGTGCGAGTGGATGCGAGGCTTTGAATGTCGATGCCAAAGCCAGCAGGGCATTGGATGAACGGACGAGCAATCTGGTAGTACAGCTTTTGGGCGAAGCTGATTTCCAGAACACCGCTGTTCAGCACGGTTTGGAGTTTCTCCATCGCACCACCCGCAGTAGTACCGGCATTTAGAGCCGTGTAACCGCGATAGGTGAAGGTGGTGCCGGTGGCAAAGCCCTGACGGCTCTGGCAAACGAAGTTCGCGTAGGTGCGGATCTGGGTCAGGGCGAAGTACTCCTGACCGAAAGACGCATTCTTGACGAGGTTCGTCTGTTCCAAGGTCTTGAACAAGGTCGCGCCAGCACCCGGATCGGTAGCACCAATCGGGTTGCTGAAGAACGACACCGAGTTGGTGCCTGCGGCGAGCAGTCGGCAGAAGTCATACTTCTGGCCGCGCACCACCTGATAGCGGCTGAAATCGGCAGAGCCGAACCGCTTTTGAAGTGAATCGATGATTTCGGGAGTCATGTAAGTGAGTTCCTTGTGGGTTGTTGGTGGTGGCTTACTGCACCGGGCGCAGGAGGAGACCGTCCAAGATAATGCCGATCTTGTACGGATTGGCGTTGGCACCGCCAATGTTGGTAACACTGGTGGCGAGAACCGGCACAGCACCCGACGGGAACTGGATGCTCACGTTGAATTGCTGTTCGGCTTCGATCAAGATGTTGGGATCGGTGAAGTACACGTTGGAACGCATCTTCGTCTGAGAAACCCAAGGCACACCGACAACCTGATTGGCACCACCAGTGGCAGTGGGAACGGCACCAATTTGGTTGACGTAGCTGTTTTCAAGATCCAGCGGCGAGCCCGGAGGCGGGGCGTACTGGAACGGCTTGACGATGGTGGCGAACGGACGGGAACCAACGCTGAAGTTCAGCACACCAGCCTGCACGAAGCCGCCAAGGTAATCGGTGGCAGTCGCATGGGTATCGATATCAGCAATGTTGGCGCGGGTGAAAGTGTCCACATTGTTGTCATTGATCTGGATGTCGGTGCTGATGCTCTTCAGTTGGAAGTGCGTCTGACCGAACGAACCAGCCTTGGGCAGGTTGGTGTCCTGCAAGGTCACACCAGCCTGACCGGCGACCTGACCGAAGAAGTTCAGTTCAGTCGAACCGGCGGACGGGTAGGTGACGTAGGAATACCACTGCCAGCGAATCGCTTGCCAGCGGCTGTAGTCGATGACTCCGAACTTCTGCGAAGCGGCGGAGATGATGCTCTCGGATTGGAAACCCATGTGAGTGTGGTGGTTGGATGTTGAGGTTTACCGGCCCCAAGCGTCAGCCGGGAAGGCGGAGCTGTTGGAGAACGCAGAGTTCATCGGCCGAACGGTCGAGAACTGGTTGATGGCCGAGTAGCCGGGGGTGCCGTTGAGGGCGGACATCGGGGTGTACTCGAGGTACTCGCTGAAGCCGAGAGCCTTCTTGGTCTCAGCAGGAGCGTAGCCCTTGATGGCTTCCACGATGCCGTTGATCAGACCGCCGAACACCATGCCGCGAGCGAGGCTCGGGTTGAAGCGGCGGGTCAGGATCGCGCCGACCACCGGGATACCCACGGCGTAGGCGATCTTGGCCGCGGCGACGTTGGTCGCAGGCATCGGCAGGAGGCTGGTGCCATCGGCCTTCGTGCGGCTCAGGATGAAGTTGGTCAGCACGGTCGCAGCAACGCCACCGCCGGCAACGGTCAGGTTCTCCTTGGAGAACACGCCCTTAACCTGCGAGAGGATGTTGCCGCCCATCCGCATACCGCTGGAGCGGCGGGAGCGGCGGCGGGGGTTGGCCATGATCGTGACCGAACGGCCGCGCTTCAGGCGGATGGCCCGGCTGGAGCGGCGGGTCGTGCGGCGAGCCGAACGACGACGGGTGGTGCGGCGAGCAGTCGTGCGACGGGTCGAGCGACGGCGGGTGGTGCGACGGCGAGCAGTCGCCCGGCGAGCGGAGCGACGAGCCTTCTTCTTACGGCGGCGAGCATTCAGAAGCATAAGAGACTTCATGTTGTTGTTGAGGGTTTAGTGGTTGGCGAAGTTTGGGTCAATTGCATTGTGAACCGGACTTCACCGACCGGCTCGCAAAGGGGGAACATCTGCAACGTAAGTGATGCCGCGCACGGCGTTCACGTTGTTGATTTCGAGGAGGAAAGCATCCTGCGTTCTACCAACCGCATTGAGCGTCAGTGCAGCAACCTGCTTGCGCTGATTCCAACTGAGCGCAGGGAAGTAGCCGGTGAACCCGACCTTGTTCAGTTCGCTTTGGCGGATGGGAAGAGTCATTTGCGTCGAGGAGCGTATGCAGTGAACGCCATGTAGGCGAGTGCAATGGCTGCAATCGGGATGAGATACTTCGTGAGGGTGGCGGTGCTGGAGATCCCCTCAGTCACGCCAGTGATCACGTCAGTGGTCGTGCCGATGGGTTTAACGAGCGCACCCAGACCGTAGTAGAGCGCATCGAAGAACCCGTTGGCCTTGGCGTAATCGCGGAAGGAGGTGTCGAAGCTGCGAGCGTCGAGCGGTGCAGAGAAAAGACCCTGCTTCTGCCACGCATTGATGAACCGGGCGTTGGCCTCATCGAGGCCGTACTTGGCCTTGAGTGAGCGATGCCACGTCATCCAGTCCTGCGCGGTCCACCACGAATCCGGTCCCCAGTTGTCATAATCGGGAGTGGCGTCCGGGTTGGTGGGGCTGTTGGCCGGCGGGAACCCACCGGAGGGCGCGTCACCGAACGGGTTCAGCGGCGTGCGGATACGGTTGAAGCCGAGGGTCGAGGTTGCACCTCGGCCACCGGCACCCATTTCGACGAAGGGGGAGTTCATTCCTTGGTCCGTTTGGTGAGGACGTACTGCACCGCCAGCGTCCCGGCGACCCCGACCAGAATCCAGAAGAACGGATTGCGGAAGGTGTCCCCGCCGAACGTGACCGGCGCGAGGTCGTAGTCGCGAGCCGGGGCGACCGGGTCGGCGTCAATCGTTTCGGTTTCGGGATAGGCTTTGGGCATATCAACGACGCTTGGACATGAAGAAGAAGAGCGCGACGAGAGCGACGGCACCAAGAGCGAGTCCAGCAGCGGCTCCAGCAGGGAGTCCGGTCTGGGGGTTGATGGCTTGAGTCTGTCGAGCAACGTCACTGGTGAATGGGATCTCAGTGCCGTCAGCGAAGACAACGACAAACGAGCCATCGGGCTTCTGGGCCTTCGTGCCGGCGGTGGGGACACCGTTGCGGTTCACCTGCACCACTTCCAAGAACTTGTAGCCCACGGCCTCGCGGGTGGACTTCATGGCCTTGCCGAGGAGCGTCTCGACCGCGGCACCGACCGTGGGAGCGATGAAGCCGAGGACGTTGCGGCCGACATCTTTCGCGCCACCGACGAGGTCGTCGATGATGCCATTGGTTCCCTCGATCCGATTGGCGTACCCGATGTTGCCGCCGGGGAACTCGCCGAGGCCGCAGGTGGACAAGTTGGCAGCGAGGCACGAACCACGCAGGGTGCCAGACATCCCACAGGTCCGCGGGTTGACGAAGGGATTCCCGTTCAGAGCGGACGTGGAATCGTAGAAAGCCTTGGAGGTGTAGAGATTGGAGACGTTCATTTGCGGCGAGAGAGGAAGTAGACGAGAGCGAGGATGGCAACGCCACCTGCAACCATGTACACGGTGTTGTCAGACTTGGCAGCGGCGGCAGCGGCCTGCGACTGCGAGGTCTGCAACGCGGCGGCGTCGATGGGATTGGTCGGTTGAGCAGCCGGCTGCGTGCTGGGCTTGTTCAGCAGGGAGGCGACCGCAGCACCGGCAATCGGGGTCGCGATGGGGAGAATCGGCGTGACGAGCTTGCCGATACCGGAGGCGATGGAGCCGAGGGTGCCGAGAATCCCACCAGTGCCCTGCACGCGGTACGGATCACCGAACGGGGTGGCGAACTGGTTTCCCATCGGGCTGGGGATGTTGTAGTTCGTCCAGCCGTTGGAGACGTAGTTGACGGAGCGGTAGGCCATCTGTTGTGCGGGTTGTGGTCCTGATGTTGTCGATTTGCAAGATCAAACTGCAACAAGTCGGTCGCGGTAGTGTGGAGTCGGAACGGTTTTCGCGCACGGATCGATCAACACGGTGCTTCCGTTGAGCGGGTACTCGACAACAACGTGGTTGTAGTAGTCGGCCCCGTGCAGCTTCACGGCAACGGCGCGTGCAGGAATTCCGACCGAGGTCAACATGGCTCCGAGAAGGACGACGTGGTCGTCGCAGTCGCCGTAGGCGAAACCCTTCTGGCCGATGGTGTTGAGGAGGACGAGCGGGGTCTGGATGAACTCGCCGCCATCAGGGTCGGCGAGGTAGACCATCTTCTGCATCACCCACTGGGCGATGGTGTTCGCGTGCGACTTGATGTCGTTGTTGATCCGCGAAGTGAGGAGGGGAAGAGTTGCTGCCCGGATGCGTGGGTCTCGACCGAACTGCTCGATCACGAACTGGATCGCGCTGATGATCGTCCACGCATCCGGGGCTTTTGGGTCCAGAGGAATCCGATGAACGGTTCCATCAGGAGCCAGCAGGTTCTCGCGAAGAGGGATTCGCGGTGCTGCTTGATATCTTGTTCCGCTATAGGAGGTCTGCGGTTCGTTGTAGATCACCTGCACCGTGGATGCGTACCAGTAACTGGTTGCGATGCAAGGCCAAGATTTTCATGTTGAACACTTCGACCAACGCGATTCGGAACGACTTCTTGTTCCGATATCTCTGGAACTTGATGAACTGACCATCGTAGCTGGCGTGCCACAGATGGCCCGACCCATCATGGAACCAGCCCAGCTTGCTCTTGATTTTGCGCTCCCGGTTCAGGTGCTTCCCCTGCGGCATCGGTGTCTTCATCAGGATTCACAATTGCTTCGCGGAGGCTCTCAAACCACTGACGGTTCGCGATGACCTCGGGGTTGTCGTTGAACAGCGTGGAGATCCAATCGTCGCGCTTGAGGGCGTAGACCAGCATCTCGTAGCCCTCGTCGTCCAGCGAGTCGTCGAGGATGTCGAGGTAGCTGTCGATGTAGGCGTTCTTCTTGGCCGCACGCGCCAGAATGGGCGTGACGAAACGCAGCTTGTTCAGGAGATCCTGAGCCTTGGCCTGTGCAGCCTGCTCAGGTGTCGGGAGTGCTGCCGGGGCAGCGGGAGCGACCGGCCGCGGCTGCGGAGTCGGCTGCGGTTGGTTGCGGTTCATGAACGCACCAATCAGCGGTGCGCCCACGGTCATCAGTCTTTCGAGCATATCGTCTTTCTCTTCCTTCTCGGGCTGCGGAGGCCCCATGAGTTCCTTGGTGAGCTTCACCGTCTCGGCCAGTTCCGCAATGCCGCCACGGGGTTTCATGTTCTCGGTGAGCAGCGGCATCATCACGTCGATGAATTTGCTGGCCGGCTCCTGAGAGGGTTTGCCGCCCATCGCAGCGACCATGACACCGGCCATCGACTTCTGGCTCTCGGTCATCATGGTCATCATCAGCGTCATCATGTTCTGCTGCTGCTGCTGCTGGGCCTGTTGCTGCTGCATCATGAATGCGAGCAGTGCGTTGGTGCTGTCGTTGTTCTGCGCCGGGGCAGCGGTTGTGGGCGGTACGATGTCCATCTCTCCCTTGAAGCAATTGTCGATTGCGAAGCGGATTGAGCGAACGTACCTGCCGCCCTTCGCAGCAAAGCGGACGAGGTACTTACCACCACCAAAGATGCGCTTCAGGTTTTCGAGACTGAATGCATCGATGGGCATTTCGGACAGGTACGGGTAATCCGCCTGACCGGGACGTTGCCGAAAGATTCGGGCAACGCCGCCTGACATATCCAGTTCCTTGAGCAGGGACTGGAGTTTTGAAATGTCGTCCTTCTCTTCGTCGTGGACGAACTCTGGTTCTTCGTTGAGCAGTGATGGTGCGTCATCGTCGATGGATCTCATGCAATGAATTGGATGGCTGTTACTTTCGGGAACTTGTTCTTGGTATCGAGCAACACGTCCAACTGGTACGGGATGAACAGTGCGCCCTTGGTGGGGATGATGTTGAAGTCGTTGTCGATCAGCACCTTGGTGGTGAAGTCGTGCTTGTACTTCTGCGTGCGAATCTGCGACCCGTCAGGCGTGCCGAGGATCGTGTAGTGGATGGTCTTCAGGATGCACTGAGGGTGACCCAAGACCTGCCGCAGGGAGAGAATACCATCGAGGACATTGTCCGGTCGATAGGCCACGATCTGCGCGTCATCGCTGTACCTCACAAAGAGTTGAGCAGCGAACTTGTCGTCGAAGTGAATGGTGCCCTTGTCAGTGACGAGGGTGTCCACGTTGTAAAGCTGGGTGAGGCAATTCATAGGACTTCAACTTCCTCATCAGGCTCCGGGTTTTTGAAGCGAATTCCGACGTGGTACACGTCAGGCTCATCGGAATCTTCGTCGTCTTCCTCCTCGTAGTGGGGCTCGATTTGGTTGGCATCGACGTGTGCGGCTCCGCTCAGGAACCCGTGTTCGACACCGGCTTCGTGCATGAGCTTGGTGCCGAGTCCATCCATCGCCAATTGGTCGAGGGCGTCGTTGAACGCGGCCGCGGCGTTGGGGCCGTTGCCGATGACTGAATCGTCGTAGACCGACTGGAATGAGGCTCCCCAAGTGTCGTAGAACCCTTCCGGTGCAGGTCCAAGATCGCAGAACTGAAATATCAGGATCTCCATGACTTGTACTTGTTGGTGATTAGAACAAAAAGCCCCACCCGGCAAGGGTGGGGCTTCGTGGTTTCGGTGGTTACTTCTTGGCCTTCTTGGCGGGAGCCTCTTCAAGCTCGACCTCGTTGATGGTCATGCTCTTGTACCGCTTGCCAGCGGGAGGAGCCGACTGCGTGCAGGCGAAGGTCTTGCCGACGTAGGAGTCGTCCGGGTAGTTCTCGACGAGCGTGGACTTGAGGACTTGGCCGACGAGAACTTCCTTCTCGTTGCCGTCCGCGGCGTCACGAACATTCAGGATGTCCGGGGCTTTCGCGATGCCGTTGCGGGGGTTGTCCACCACGCGGCCGGCGCGGATCGGTCCGAGGATGGTGAACACCTTCTCCTCACCATCGATCCACTTCCAGAGTCCACCGTTGAGGGCCTTCGCGACTTTGTAGGTAACTGCCATAGGTTCAGTCGGCGCAGCGGGAGTGGGTCCAGTTGTAGTCCCCAGTGAATTGATTGGCTCCCCTTGCGTTCGACGGTGTTGTTGTCGCTGATGCAACGAGTAGACGCAAGAGAAAGTTAGAAAGAAAAAGGGCCACCAGAGGGGGAGATCTCCGGTGGCCCGAACCTATGCTGTGCAGGGGAAGGCACTAGCTGGCTGGCAAGCTCTCATAGTCTGCACCGATGTCGATCATTTTCTTTGGGAAGTAGGTGATTCCATCGGGACCGAGTCGCTTCTTGTCGTAGCCGCTTACGATGCGCTTCAGCACTTTGCGCCACACGCCCAGCACCTTCACGTCCTCGTCGTCAGCATCGGGGATGCGATCCGCGCAGATGATCGATTCACGCAGTCTCCACGGTTGCCAGAACTCGGCTGCGCCCTCGTCGTAGAACTGGTCCTGCATCCGTTTCGGAACGCCCTTGGCCTTGGTGACCCGGCCCTTCTTCTCGGTCTCGTAGCGGTACATCTTGGGGCTGCGCGTCTCGACCCACAGGGGCCTGTCCTCCAGCTTCATCTCGCCCAGCGTGGTGGACAGAGGGAATGGGAGAGGTCCATCCCACTGGAAGAAGAGGCTGTCGGTGTCGCAGTAGATCAGAGCCTGCGCTCCGACCTTGTCCATGTATTCCATGAGCCGCAGACGCCCGTAGGACGTGACGTAGGCGGCGTGCAGGTAGTTGACGTGTTCAGGCAGCGGAATCGGAATCTCCGCCAAGAGCTTGTTGCCGAACGGCACGCCCGGCCGGGTGAGGTACATCTCGCCTTCCTCGTCCACGTCCACCATGTCGCTCGTCAGGTGGATGCCGCGGGTCACCGTCCCCTTCATGCCCAACTGACCGTAGAGGTTGTTCATGAGGAGCTTGTAGAAGAGCGTCTTGCCCTCATCGGGCTCGCGCTTGTCGAGTTCCTCCTTCCGCAGGCGGTAGAAGGTTTCGACGAACTCCCGGTAGTAGAACGAGCCTGTGAGGCTCCCATAGCACTCATGCAGCTTCGTGAGCTTGCAGCCCTTGGCGATGGCATACCGGACCTCATGCACGGTCCACCACCCGGAGACCTTGCCGATGGGGAAACACACCTCCCCGGATCCCTCCCGCTTCACCGGCAACGGTGCGATCAGGATGGTGTCTGGGATATCAATGTGGCAGTGGACGACGCCGTACAGTTCCTTCTTGGAGAGGAGGAGACGCTTGGCCTTCGCGAGGGTCTTCTCCCCGAAGTTCAGATCAGCGGAGTCGGGGAATTTGTTGAGCATCACCGACGGGTACAGGGAGTTGATGTCGGTGTAGTAGATGTTGTCCCCGGTGGCGTGGGTCTTGAATAGCTCCACCCGACCACCGTAGTAGGCGTTGCGGGTCGCCGGCATCGAGCATTGCCAGTTCACGCCCCGCAGCACCACGCCTTGCCAGATGGACACGCTGATGGAACCCAGCGTGGACTTCATGTTGGCCCCGTACTGGATGCAGATTCGTTCTGCCAGTGCCATGGCCTCGATGACGATCTCCACGTCGCGGAAGACGTATTCCTCGGACTCCACATCCATGGAGAGCTTCTCGATGCCCAGAGACTTGCCGACCTTCGCCAGAGGCATGGGCCAGACGTTGCTGGAGTCCAGCAGGATGACGTTCTTCCATCGGGCTCGGACCAGCCGGTTGCCGACCAGCGTGATGTCCAATTCGTCGAGCCGGTCCCGCCAGATGTTGCCGATATCGTAGGCCAGATTGTGGGCGTAGACGCGCCGGGATTGACCCCTGCCCTCCAGCCACGCGAGGAAGGGTTCAACGTCCCAGACGTTCTCTTGGAAGCGGCCTCTGGTGCGCTTGCGCTTCAGCGTGGGCCGGTAATGGAATCGCTCGCCGGTCAGGGCGTCGATGGCGGCGATCTGCGTGCAGAATTTCTCGTAGCCGGGGTGATCCTGATTGGCATCGGAGAAGTCCTTGCTGTTGTCCTCGGTGTCGAAGGCGATGAGGTCGCATTGGGTCATGGACATGACCCTTTCATTATCCCCTGTTGCATAGGTTATTCTGGCTTGTTTGTTACTCTCTGCACTGTCGGTGTAATTGTTACCGACGAAACTCTTGCGACATCGTACTTGCGCTTCACCCACGGTTTGCCGCGGCGGGTCCACTTCGATTGAGGCTTGCCGCGGTTCTCTGGCAGGGCACCAACGCGTCTGGCTGATCCCCGTGAGACCAGACCCTTCTCCGACAGCTTCTCCGCGATGCCTGCGTACAATCGCTTCTCGATGAATCCTTGATAGAGGCTGGCGGATGTCTCCTGCTCCTTCCGCTGCCCGAATGCGTCCTTGTGTTCGATGGTGATCGTGGAGCCATCGGGCAGCTTCACCTCGGCCTTCACCTCGTACAGGATAGGCACGTCCCCGACTTCCTTGGCCCCGAACGCCTTCTTCAGCATCTGCTGGGTGGCTTTGATCGTCTTGGGGACCACCTCCTCATGCCACCGCACATTGCCTGTCTTGGCGGTGACCACCACCGGCTTGACCAGCCGGTTGCCGGGGACGAAGAACAGCTTCTCGGCCTTGCGGCGTGCCGCCTTCGTGCGGAAGTTCAGCGGGTCGATGGTCGAGGGCTTCAGTGCCGCTGGGGACTTCGTCTTGGGCTTCCTGCGCTTTCCGGGCTCCGTTGGCTTGGTGTACTCACGGTAGGGTTCGACCTTCTTCGTGCGGGTCACATACAGGGCGTACACCTTGCCCTTGTAGTTCTTTGGGACGCGGTCACCGGGCTTTGCGGTGCGCGTCTTGGTGGCTGCGATGAGAACGATTGATCCGAGTTCTGATTTGCGCGGTCGGAAGCGGCGTTTGGCGTCCTTGAAAGCCTTGGCACGCTTCGCCTCCTTCTCCTGCGCGATCAGCCTCTTTCGGAATTCCCCCGGAGCAAACCTTCTCGGATTGTCCAATTCCTCCCCTGCTGGCATAGACCGGAAGAGTGGGGTATCGGGGAGAGACCTGTCAATCCGTTGGACAGAGGATGTCTGACCGATGGGTCAGATGTAGTTATTCCGAATGAGGTACTCCACCAGCTTGTAGTACGGTCCCTCGATGATCTTGCCGGTGAAGCGACCTCGGCGATCAACCTGATTGATGTAGTACACAGTGCGACCACCTCGCTCCAGTTCGCCGATCAGAGCGTCTGCCTCGGCCTCCTTCTTCTCCTGCCGGGTGAGGTATCTGTCCTCGGCAGCAAGACGGCGGCTGTGGCGAGCGTCCAAGTACCGCTCAAAGTCATCCTTGCGTTTCATGTTGAGGAATTAAGTCGCAGGTAGATGTGAGATGCAACACGAACCCAGCTTACCCGCCCCCAGCAATCGCCCCAGATGCCCCTCCCCCCGCCCCGGCTCCCTCCGGTCGCCGCGCCGGGCTCCCTCCCTCCGGTCGGGCGACCCCCGGCACCCGGCACCCGGAACCCGGCACCCGGCACCCGCGGCCAGCACCCAGTGCGCCGTTTGTGCTTGACGTTGCTGTTGCGGTGTGCGTGTGCATTTGTGCTTGACGTTGCTGGTGCGGTGTGCGCGTGCGTTGTTGCTGTTGTTGCGATTGTGCTTGACATGGCTGGTGCGGAGACCCGCGACCAACACCCCGCGACCCGGCGGAAGACCGGCGCGTGCAGATTTTGGGGAAGGGTTTCAGGCCCCTTCC
>Ga0181344_1000928_pt1 | contig 11227 bp, 23 predicted proteins | sample Su13VDMLBDD_FD_130098 | JGI IMG/M metagenome (GOLD analysis project Ga0181344, IMG submission 130098) | Freshwater viral communities from Lake Michigan, USA - Su13.VD.MLB.D.D | ecosystem: Environmental > Aquatic > Freshwater > Lake | place: USA: Michigan | collected 2013-07-15
CTCTGTGGTTATGCTATGAGAGTACACTAATGTGCTCTCTTTTGTCTATAACTAACACCGTAATATTTAAAATTATACACATATGAAAAACAATCAACCCATTCTATCCTGCGCGGGTAGAGAATCTGTGTCTATTGACGCAGTGTTACTCCAACAGTTGTTGGAGAATTTCACACCAAACCTCATCGGAGTCATGCAACGTGCACGTCAACTCGAAACTGATATGTATATGATTGGCAACGGTGACTATGGTGATAATTCCTTGAATGTATTCAAGGATACTATTACTAACGAGTTCCTTTTCATCCAACTAATGGAAGCATCTCGTCTTGCGAGACAAGTACCTGCGGGTTGCGAAGAAGTTCCATCTGTTGAAGATGATTTGTGAACAAACCTGGTGTGCGGGTCATTAGACGCGTAAACACACCTTGTACTAAAAACAAGCAAGATACCCTTAATTGGGTGTCTTGTTTTTTTTATCAAATGCGATTTCTCCATCGGTGGAATACCAGTAAAATAAGGAAAAACGTGTTTTGAGTATGCTGGGTAAATACACTAATCTACTCATTTTGTCTATTACAAACACCTTAATGATTAAAATTATACATTATGTTCTATAAAATCAATTACACAGGGGTTTCTGTTCCAGGAGGAATAGACCCAATCACAAAAGCACAACGCAGTGCAAAACACTATTTTACCATCGTTGGTATGAATGAAGAAACAACCGCTTTATATGCATCAGAGTGCATTGATAAAGACGGGGGTAACTATTTCACAAACGATGATAAAACAGGTTTACCGCTCTTCATTTCGCACGGATTTCATCACGAAGGCGAAATGTATGTAACACGAGCGAGCAAACCCAACAGCAAGGGTGTGCATAGTTGGTATGCGATTTCTTCCGAAGAAGAATTCGACAAACTATGCAGAGAAAGACCGCATATGTTGGTATCCGAATTCGGGGGTAACGAACTGCGACGCATTGCTGTAAGACGCATCCGCGAGCGTGTGAAATCCGCAGTAGCAGTCAAAACTGTCGAAGAGACAAGCGAAGACTCGCTGTAACGCAAACGCACTGCACCCTAACGGGTGTGGTGCTTTTTGCTTTCTTTGTCTATATGAGTAATCATCCTTAACACCTTATATATAATAGTGCATAGTAAGCACGATAACCACGTAATACTAATATACCGAAAAACGTAAATGCGTTAAGTGCGACAGTGCGGTAGCACTATAGTACTCGCTTTTACTTTTTTGATGGGGTTTTGTCTATATGGGTAATTCTCCTTAATAACGAAAACAAGTTTAACCAATTAATAACTAAAACAATGAAAGCAGTATCATTGAGCAGCTACACAAAGATTAGCGAGAAAACAGGTAAACCCTACGACATGTTCGTATATGGTATTACCAAAAGCACCGAAGATGAAATGAATGCTTATAAAGCGTTTATGAACGAGAAGAACTATGAAATCCGCGAGCAGGATGGAATGGTTATCTTCCAATCACCTTCATTCGGTGGTGAAAACATCGATATCAAGATATCACCTACCACAGGTATACCTTATATTGATAACAGTGCAGTGAAGAAAGCACGTAGTATCGCACGTCAGTATGGTGCAGAAGAACAGTTTAAGCAGAGTATCGCGAACACAATTGCGAATACTTTGACCGCTGATATCTTTAACAGCAGACCGAGTGCAACCAGTGTATTGAAAGCAAACGGTAACGCAGTTATCGAAGAGCAAGTCACTGATAATCAGGAAGATGCGTTGTAATTCGTGAGCGTTTGAGTGTGTGAGTGGTCCACCCTGTGTGGTACCATTCACTCTCTCACACTCACATTCTTACACCAAAAATGCAAGAGTGTAAGTGTATAGCATACAATTACTAATCTACTCTAATACCTTTATTATGGTAACCTATTATCTTATACACACTGTTAGACGTACTGTCCTATTAGAGACTTCTTGTTCTACTCTATTACGTGCTTATATAGAACAGAAGGTTTCAATGGATATGTTACCCCGCGTTTCTGTAATCGTGGACGTAACAACTGATTGATTATCAACCTATTAGTTCCAATGGAGTATTATCCCATTCATAGTGTATAGTTTTGATTACTTATACTCTATTGGAACTATCCCTATTGAATTCCTGTGAGCAGTGTACAACGGTACCTTTTATCCTCGTCATTGCGGGTAATGATTCAAACTCACAGGAATTCATACTCTTTGCTATATATACTCTCATCCAATCGCAGGTCTATAATGTCTAACCATTTGGAAACACATTATATTGCAAGGGTTGCAACCTTGTGAGAGTACCAATAGAAAGGACGTGATATTCGTCGTATACCTGAGCATGTAGACAAACTGCTTACTTACTTATACATTAATAGTAGTTGGTTATGTCCTTACTAGTAGGATATAATCTGTAAACCTATTGTCACATAGATGACAGCAAGTAAAACATCGCCAAAGATGTGGGGCTACTGATTAATGTATAAGTTGTTAATGCACCATTCTCACTTCCCAAGGGTGAGCAGTTGTAATAGTAGTTTCTTTATGGCAAATAAAAACTTAGTGTCATCTTAGAATGCGTAAAAGGCCTGAAATACTAGTTCTACTATTACAACTGAGTGCAGAGGGGCAAACAAACAGAAATCAATTAATAACCAACTCTATGACAACACAAGAATTTAAAGACAAGTACCCTATGGTAGAAGAAACAGATTTATACTCTGTCGCTTTCCATATTAATGGTATGCTAGAAGAAGTACATCAAGAAATGTATTCTTCCGAAGAAGATCCGGAAGAAGAAGAATCTTGGAGAGAACTCTATGAATCAGAAACTCTCGAAGAAGATGATTATACAAGCTTCAATGATTCAATACTGAATGAAAGTAGATTCTATATCATAGCATCTACGTCATTCTATATGTCTGAAACGTATTATTTCCCGTCAACTGATGGTGTTAATCATACATCAGAAGAACTTGGATGCTCTATGGCATTGCGATGGGGTGATTGGGAGTTCAGTAATGAAGATGAAATCCTCAACAGATTAACTAATCATTTTCCCGGTTATCTTATTGAGAAGAAAGATACTTTTAACCTTGACACTGATATGGGTCATATAGTAAAGAGAGTATATAGTCTCTCTAAACTTTCGTAATATATAGGACTCGGATAATACTGAGTCCTAATATAGCTTTCTTATTAATCAATTAAAAATAAGTTTATGAAAACAAAGTTCATTTTAATGATTGTATTACTCATGTGTATGTCAGCGTGTGCTACACAAAAAGGTTATGATTATAAAACACATCATAGAAAGAGTGCTCACGCTAAACCAAGTAAGTGTTATAAACAACATAAACTAAACTAACAACTATGTATTACAACTCAGAAGAAGATTACGCAGCATACTTGCAAGAGCAAGCATATCTTAACGCACAAAATGAAGCAGAGTACATTGCGTGGATTGAAACACAAGAGCAATGGTACTATGATATACAGGATAAGTATCATTATACTACTGTAAGATGGTTTCCTACCGGTGATCCAACTCCCGTGTATCTTATTGTTCTTGTAGCATTACCATCGGGTACAGTGGGTGACTATGCTGGTACTATATTAGAATGTGTTGTTCTTAAATCTTATAATGAACACTATACTAATAGAGAGAAGGTAGATTTACCCGCATCTGCTGTAGAGATAATAGACCCAGAGATTGCAAAGTTTAACCCAGATGTAGATTTTTAATATGAGACAGATTATCATTGGTCAAGAAACTATAGATAAACATAATCAGTTCTTTACATTCACTCCTAAACGTCAGAGATTAGAATACTACACCAATCGTATTTCATACTGTTCGCGTTATTCTTTTATCTATGAAGATGATACCAAACTATGTTTAGGTAATGAAGGTAGGAATATTAGGTTTAATAATGGTAAAGCGTGGTCTCAAACAGATAAACAGAGAGAAGGTTTTACCTATGATAAGACTACCAAGAAGTTTAAGTTCTGGTATAAGAGTGTACCAAACTCATTTAGTGACTATACGTGGGGTAAAGTAATAAACTACATAGGTACTGAATGGTTAGAACCTATCTTTTATCCTATTAAATCTTTAATGACTGCTACTATGTTCGGTAAGATATTCAGTAAGAAGATTACAGATCCTATTGAACTATGTAAAGCATTCATTAAGAGTAAACCTTGGTTAAAGAATAATGATATGACACCAGAAATGTTACATACTTTCCTAATAAAGTTAAATAAGGACGGTAATTTTCTTTCTAGTTTTATACCGTTATTCTCTATTGCTAAATCTGCGGAACCTATAGTAAATGGTTATATGACAGGTATGTTAAATAGAAATGCCTATTTCTATACTGAACTATCTAATAGATGTTTAGGATTAGATTTAAAAGTTGATTTTAGTTTATCTAAAGATGAACTAAGAAAGTATAACGATAAACTTGGAGAAGAAATATCATTCAATTATTCTTTGCTGACGCTTTAATAAAGAAGTGTTGTTTCTCTTGTTCAGCTGCCATGATTGCCATAATACCTCTGAGCTCCTCATAGGTTAATTGTGCGATCATTATATCGTCACCGTTTATTATTTGTATCATTAGTCCGTCTATATAAACATCAGGTTGTACATAATCGTCCTCTTCATTAGAGAGTAATGGGTTATATAATCCGAGTTTTAGATATGTAGGCATGACTATAGTACTTTACCGTGACTGATTAGTTTGTTACTAACAGAGAATGTACCGTCTAAGTTCACATCAACTGTTGCAAATCCATGAACCCATTCTGTATGAGTATTCATATACTCTGCATTAAGTTCACATAAGCATCCGGTTGACCATGATCCATGTACTGTACCATCTATATCTGTAGTAAGATGTTCTGATTTTCTATGAAAGTGTCCGCATATAACGGATGATTTGGTCTTGAGGTACATATTACGTGCAGGATTTACAGTTCCTCCACCTTTGTATTCATGACCGTGTATGATATTGAGATTACCTGCTTTAATTGTAGTAAACTTCTCCACTAAGTGGACACGGTTCTCTCCAAACTTTAACAGTATGGGTATCTCGAACTCCTCATTTCCCAACCATTCAGGTGCTTTAAGTTTTAACCAGCGTTCAAGACGCATTTCATGGTTACCTATCTTATAGTATATGAGTGCGTTAGGAAAGGTTTCTCTCATGGCAGAGATAAACCATCTTCCCTGTTCTAATTCTTCACGCATCTTAGGTTTACTAGGGTCTTTATCAAATGCTGATAGACCATAGAAGTCTAAGATATCTCCGTTAAGAATTATTGTATCTGGTTTATATTCAATAAGATAATCTATTGCTACTTTGAGTGCTTCTTCATCATGATAAGGAAAATGTATATCAGATAATATACCTATCCTACGTGATGCTAAAGAAAGTTTGAGTACTTTACTTTCTTCTTTATAAGATTTAGGTATGTTCTCAAAAGGATTGTATTTATAGGTTTTCTCACGAACAAATTCTTGACTATTCAAACTTTTCTTATCGCCATTACCTTTTAATCCTGTATGATATCTGATTATGTCTCTAACATCTTCTGCAGATTTAAAGTAATCAGGTTTTTCAGAGAAAATTAATTTAGCAAGAGTGAGAATAGGAGTTTTTTTGTGTTTAGAAAGGTAGGATTTTACAATCTCTCCTCTCTTTGAAGGTTTACCAGCCATAGATCAAAGGTAATAAAATTTAATTAAATAACAAAATTATGGCATTTAATGTAAAAATTGATGAAGATTATCTTACCATTAAGTTATCCAGTCACTTAAAGCATCTTAATCCTATATGTATCAAGCAGATAGCTGAGGTATTGATGTCTGGTAATAGTAGTATTGCAGATGTAGTATTTAAATCATTAGACGGTTATATATTTAATGATTCTCTTCATGCAGTAGGTGATACTGTTATGGTTCATGCCGAGCATCTCTATATATACAGATATAATGAAGATGCTATGAGAGAACAAAGTATCATAGATGAGAATGGTCATATAAAATGTACCGTAAAATTTATAGACAAATATGCACAGTCTATGAGAGTTACTTATCCTGCTGTTAATAGTTCAGGTGAAAACCTAACAGCTGAGTGGAGTATAGAAATGAACCAAGTTGTAAAAACCATAGGACTAGTACGTCCTAATTTAGATGAATTAATATGAACGAAAATCAAGATAAACGTGCTGTATACATGGGCACATTCGAAGCGTACAAGAAAAGTAATGGTAAACATATGGTAGAGTTAATTGATACTACCGCTAAAATATGGGAGTTTAGTAAGAACCATGTTCTTGCTTTATATGCTATATCTGTTGTTTCTCTAGTACTAAGTATCATAGCATTAGCTATATAATGTACATAATTTAAGTAGTTAGGTATCAATTACTTGTAATTTACCTAATTTTGATTATGCTATATCAGCTTCCCACAGGAAAAGTAGTTTGGTTAGAGTTAGATGACATTCTAAATTTAACCAAGGAAGATATGCAATTCTTATTAGCTACAAACTCTGGAGAGTATATACATAATCCATTCAAACATTCGGTCATATCTACACAAGCTGCTAAATCAGAAGAAGCAGATGAATCAGAATCTATAGATACAGACGAAGAGATTGAAACTTATTACGAGGAATTCTTTCCTGATGATTTCCCTGATATCCCAGATGATATCAACTTTAATTTCGATGAATAAGTAGTGAGCTAACTTATTCATTATCAACGCTCAAATCAAAACCAATTATTTTATGAAAGACGGTAAAGTCAAAATTACTGCGTTAAAAGACGGGAGTGTCGTTAATGCAAACAATGGTGGTACAATAGGATATGTTCGTGTTGAACAAAGTCGCTGGTTCGTTAACAAGAAAGGTTTCATGAAGAAACAAACTGTTAGCTCCCTAATGTACGGAAATTACACTGATCTTAAGAACGAGAATCTTTTTAATGGTCAAGAATTACCTGGTAAAATTGTAATCAAAGAGTCATTAACTCCTTTTAATGAAGAGAATCCTTCTAAAGATTATAAGTACGCAGGTAAGACAAACATCGTATGTTGTCAAGATGGTCAACCAATCTATCGTAAAGCTTTTTACAATATGGATGGTTCTGATAACGATGAGTATGTGCAGCATACAAACAGTCAAGACATCAAAGATGCTTTATTTAATTCTTCTGAAGAAGAGATTGAAGCAGCTGACGAGTCGTTTGCTCTGTAAATCTTTAAGTGTTATTCAAATAAGGGGACTGGGTAACTGGTCCCCTATTTTTTTGTAAATTTTAAAACCAAAACCAATTATGAATAAGTATCAAAAAGTAATTTATGACGGTAAATTGAGTCATTATCAGAAGTATGGAACTTCTTTTAAGAAAGCTCAATTTGAAAAGGATCCGTTCAATTCTTATCAGAATTTCTTGTACAAGCGTGCGTTATTTGGACTTTCTGTGTATCAGAAAGAGGAGCTTGAGAAGATGCATTGGGATAAGAAAAGAAGGATTGAGAAAGTGCATTTGAGAGCACAAAAGGTATTAAATCTATGGAAACAGGAGATGAGTAATGAGTGGTTAGGTACATTACTTTCTACAATATTTCACCATAGTACTTTCGTTAAAGAATTGAATGAAAAGTTTGCAAGTGAACTAGATGAGCAGTACATTAGCAAAGTAGACTTTAAGTCTATGGGTGTCAGTAAAAAACAAATTGTTGATAAACTCATAAGCGAGAAGATCTTACCTAATAACTTTTATCAATTAACGAAAGAATCATGAATTTAAACGAGCTAAATAATGAAGAGATCTTGTATCTATATTTTATGACCAAAGATCAACTTAATCATTATGAAAGTATTATAGAGAAAGGTGGTTCTGAAGAAGTTCTTGATATTCTAGATGCTGGACGTATAACTATTTATAATAGATATACCGAAGAAGCGCTAGAACAGTTACAGGAAGATCCTTATTACATCGCTATAATTAAACTTTATGAGAAGTTAGAACCTGTTGCGACATTAATTGAAGAAACAGATCCTTCATTATTTAGTAAGATAAATGAGAATTTTTTAAATCAAGCACCATGAAATCAACGTTTATAGTTAATGGTAAGACACAACTTGTTCTTACTCCAGAAACAGAGACAGAAAAAACATTACTTGCAGCATTAGTTAAGCAAGATAATATCTTAGTAACTGAGTTATCGGAAGATAGTCAGTATGGTAGAACTTATGGATACGGTTCATTACTAGTAACCAGTCAAGCTAAGTTACATGCAGACGAAGAAGAAACTGTGTAGTGGTTGTAATCAGTTAGAATACATTTGGAAGAAAGAGGGGTCAGAGAGATATTGCAAGAATTGCTGGAGTTGCCATAACAAAAGTAAGAAAAGCGCTAAACCAACTAGTAAAAAACCTCTCTCCCCTCGATCTTCTAAACAACAGAAGTTAGAAACCTTGTATTCTATACTACGTACTAAGTACTTACAGAATCATCCGTATTGTGAAGCACATCTTCCCGGATGTCAAATCAATGCTACTGACATACATCATTCGCGTGGACGCACAGGAGATCTAATGTTAGATGATACTGAGTTTCTTGCTGTATGTAGACTATGTCATGGTTGGATTGAAACACATCCTGTAGAAGCTAAAACATTAGGACTATCTAAATCTAGAGAAGAATGAGTAAGTTAAAAGATCTAATGATGAAACCTTGGGGATACGGTATTGATGTACGTGTTTACTTTAACAATGTAAAGGACTGCATGTATCACACCGCATATATTCAAGGTAACTTTACACATAATCAACTAAAGTCTTTGATTAATCTTGCTGGTATGGATCATCCGGAAGGTATCCCTGCTAAAGAACCAGAGTATGCTGAACTGTATATCTACCGTATGTATGGTAAAGATAAGGAGTATCAGCAGTACTGTAGAATTATTAAGATGGATAAACAACAATGTAAACAAGTATGGAGTTATGAGTAAGAAGAAAGAAGAAGTGCAAGAAGAAGCACTTGAAGTACTACAAGACTATAATAGAGCAACTGCTGCTGTTAGTATGGGTGTTGGTAAGACACTTATTGGTCTAAAACATATGGAGTCTAACTATAGACCAGGACGTAAGTTTTTAGTAGTAGCTCCAAAGTTATCAATTTTAAAGTCATGGAAAGAAGAAGCTGAGAAGTTTAATCTTACACACCTATTAGATTATATAGATTTTACAACTTATCTATCGCTTACAAAGCAAAGTTTAAACTATTATCTGGTTTATCTTGACGAGTGTCATAATTTATTATACTCTCATGAACCTTGGTTAACTGAGTATAAGGGTAAGATTTTAGGTTTGACAGGTACTCCTCCAAAGATTAAAAAGTCTGAAAAGGGTACGATGGTAGCAAAGTATTGTCCTGTAGTATATGAATATATTACAGATAGTGCTGTAGATGATGGGATATTAAATGATTATAATATCTTAGTTCATCTAATACCTTTAGATAATCGTAAGAACTTCATGAAGAAACTAAAGAATGGTAAGTCCTTTCCTTCTAGTGAGTTAGCGGATTATAACTACTGGTCTGAGAGATTGCTAAACGCAGATTATGGTAAAGAGATGCAGATACTTAGAGTAATGCGAATGAAATCCTTAATGGATTATCCTAGTAAGAAACAGTATGCACAACAGCTTTTTAATTCTATAACTGATAAGTGTATCTTATTTGCTAATACACAAGAACAAGCTGATAATATGTGCCCGCATAGTTATCATAGTACTAATCCGCAATCAGATCAGAACTTGCAGGACTTTAAAGATGGTAAGATTAATAAACTATCTTGTGTATTACAACTTAATGAAGGTGTAAACATACCAGATTTAAAGCAGGGTATTATAATGCATGCATATGGTAATGAGCGTAAGTCTACACAGAGAATCGGACGTTTGTTACGATTAAATCCTAAAGAGACATCAACTATTCATATATTATGTTATGAAGATACTGTTGACTTTACATGGGTTACTACAGCATTAGAAGATTTTGATCAAAGTAAAATTAAATTTGTTAGAAAGCAATGAGTAATTTACCTCCTGGATCTACTGATGATCCGTTAGCACCATGGAATAAATCTGATAAACTATGCAGACACTGTGATGCTGAGTACCTAAGAGATATCTTATATCAACAGGTATATGATGCAGAAGAGTGTGATGATGACTGTATAGATGAGAGAGTAGAAGAGTTACTCTCGGTACATCCTTTGTGTAAAGACTGCGCTAAAGAAGAATATTATGACTATGATGACGATTACTGAAACAGAAGTATTAGAAGAAGTACAAGTTAATCAGGAAGAAGAGAGTAAGATTGTACTTTACAATGATCATGTAAATTCATTTGAGCATGTTATTATGTGCTTAGTAGCATTCTGTGATCATGGATTCCAACAAGCAGAACAATGTGCCGTTATAGTACACTACAAAGGTAAGTGTGCGGTAAAACACGGAAGCAAGGAAGACATGATTGAGCGTGCTAAAAAATTATCTAAAGAACACTTGACAGTTGAAGTAATTTGACTATATTTGTCATGTGTTTTGTTACTTAGTTATATGTTTTGATTGTTACTGAGAGAGGGGATTTATCCCCTCTTTTAGTTTAAACCAACCTTATGAAAAACAAGAAAAAAACTGAAGACGAACTAGTCCGTATACTAATAGAGACTATGTTTCTTATTGCTGGTTATCCTAACATTACTTATGATGACGTCCTTAAAGAAGGAGACGGATGGTGGTCTAGATATACTATGTCCGAGAAACAACGTGATGACTGGTTCAAGTGGGGTTCTGACTATCTAAAGAAAGAACTTAAACTTAGTACTGTAAATGCACATAGAAAGATGCAATGGATAGACCTTATGTGGGGTCTACGTGTAGTTAAACCTCAACAAGAATTAGAAGAATAATTATGAAAAAAACAATGATGTTTATGGCAGTAATAGCAATGCTATTGTTATCCTGCGAAAAAGAAGAATGTAACTGTGGTACTATTGCTAATGACGGAATAGATAATGGATGCTACTGGTTAGAGATCCGCAATGACTGTTCAGGTAATAAGAAGAAGTTCTGTTTTGATGAAGATGTATGGATGAATAACCATCCTGGTGATCA
>Ga0181344_1000929_pt1 | contig 11209 bp, 11 predicted proteins | sample Su13VDMLBDD_FD_130098 | JGI IMG/M metagenome (GOLD analysis project Ga0181344, IMG submission 130098) | Freshwater viral communities from Lake Michigan, USA - Su13.VD.MLB.D.D | ecosystem: Environmental > Aquatic > Freshwater > Lake | place: USA: Michigan | collected 2013-07-15
AGAAGATACCAAGATTTAGAATTCGCTGACCAAATTGGTGAAGTTTCTTTTGACCTTGAGTCAGTAACTGTTTCTGTAACAGAAAGAAAACTAAGAGCACAATGGTCACCTGAATTGGCTCAAGACGTTGCGGCATTCCACAACATCGACGCTGAAGCTGAATTGACAGCATTGTTGTCAGAGCAAGTAGCGGCTGAGATCGACCGTGAGATCCTTCGTGACCTTAGAAAAGGTGCAGCTTGGAACTTACGTTGGGACTACAACGGATGGAGAAGAATTAACAACCAATCAGCTTACACTCAGAAAGACTGGAACCAAACTTTGATTACAGCAATCAACCAATTGTCAGCACAAATCCACAAATCAACTTTGAGAGGTGGTGCTAACTGGATCGTTGTATCATCTGAGGTTTCTGCGATCTTTGACGATTTAGAATACTTCCACGTATCTAACGCGGCACCTGATCAAGACCAGTACAACATGGGTATTGAAAGAGTTGGAACATTAGCAGGTCGTTACCAAGTTTACCGTGATCCTTACTTCCCAGCTAACCAAGTGTTAATTGGTCACAAAGGAACATCATTGTTAGACACAGGTTACATCTACGCACCGTACGTACCTCTACAATTAACCCCTACAATGTACAACCCATTCAACTTTACACCTATTAAAGGTATTATGACACGTTACGCTAAGAAAATGGTTAACAACCGTTTCTACGGACGTGTAACAGTTGATGGAGTTAGAACATTCGACTTGAGAGAATTGAGATAATCAATATCTTAATAGAAAACATAAAGGGTCAGATTATTCTGACCCTTTTTTTTGTTCATCATTTTTACTAAGTACACGAATAGATTTTGATATAATTTCAGATTCACCAATTGTAAATGAACCACGCTCATGAGCACTTTTGACAGCTTCAATTAGATAATATAACGCATGGTCTTTATTCATAGTCGTTAACATAAGTTCTAAATGTTCCTCACTTAGTAAAGGTATTGTACCAAATACGACACCATAATTATTTTGTTGTTCCATTTTTAGTTTTATAGGTATTTATATTAATAATAACAAATTAGAATGTTAAATCAAATTATTTCTAAGGTAATAAAAGAAGCCTCAAGTGATGGTGGTATAGGTAGAGGAGCGTATGTCCCACCAATGCAACCAGGTTTAAGACCATTTTCAAAAGAAACTCTAGCACCTTTTAATCAACCTGTTTCAGACTATAAAAGTCCGTTAGTACAATATGATAGTTATGACCATACTTGGGATTTAAGATCTGACCAAATTCGTGAGTTAGAGAAAACCGCAACAAAAATACAAGATTTTATTAAACATCACCCATACTCAACATTTTCTGATGAAGATGGTAATCCTATAAATAAATTTATGGAAGACGGATTAAATCCTCAAATAAAAGAAAAAATGCAACCATTTACTCAAAAAGTACAATACAATGAATGGGTTGAGGTTAAACCTAATGTTATTTATGAAATTAATTCGAGTACAACTGCGGGTGAATATAGTGGACCACAGGAGTTAGGATTACGAAAATGGATCGACTCTGAATTAGGTGCATTTAAAATTAAAGCGGATACACCTATAAACAATGATACCAATATAAGAAATGTAAAAGGTAATGTTAGAAAAACTATAGGTGGATGGGAACCAAGAAAAGGTCATGACTTTGAGGTACCCACTTACGATGTCCCATCTGAGAAAGAAATAAGAGTACAATCTCACGGTGAAATTATTACAGACCCTATTGAGTGGTATAAAAAATTCAAAACTAAGAAAAAAACCAAGAAGGAAGACCCAATTAATGAGGATCTTGCGGTTTGGTTTGGTACAAAGAAGAAACCTAAAGGGTCTAAACAACCTAAAGGTCCTTGGGTTAACATTTGTAGAAAAGTAGACGGTAAACACCCCCCTTGTGGACGACCTGATACATCTAAAGGTTCTTACCCTAAATGTAGAGCGGCAGGTGTTGCTGGTAAGATGAGTGACTCAGCAAAAAAAGCCGCTTGTCAACAGAAAAGAACCGCTGAGAAAAAAGACCCACAAACAGGTAAAGGACAGAAACCCGTTATGACCTCATACAAACCACGTAAGGAGTCTTTAGACCAAATAATAGGTAATATACTATCAGAGATTAGAAATACGTTCTAAAACGTCGTGAAGTGTATTGTTAATCTGTGAAGATATTTGATTTTCAGTGTTTAAACGCCTCTTCTCAGTTTCAGTATCAAAAATATACATAAGACGTTCCCAATCACGACCTGTTAATCGAACATTGTAACTGTAAGTATGGTTTGTAATCTCCACACGATTATCATAACAGATAATAAAAATTCCTAATGAATCATTCTTAAGGTATCTCTTACCTGACATAGGTGCGATCATGAATTCAGTATCGTGGTGAGAAACTAATTTAAGACAGATCTTAAAACAAGTTTTTTCGTAAGATTTAACCTCATCATCGTGGGGATGAAAATTTTTTTTCTTAATCGAAAGGTAAAACTTTAATTTAATTCGTTGTAGGACGCGAGATAGAGACATAGTTAATTGTTTTTATTTCTACAAATGTAGGAAAATTAAACCAATCAACAAAATATTTTTTAAGAAAAAATTAACAATAAGCTCCTGAACATTGTTTTTTACCGTCAAGTCCTTTGATTTTACCTTTACACACTTGTACTGCATATCCATTGGCGTAGGCACTTGGGTAAACATCATACTTTGCTTTGGCCGCTGACTTACCACGAGCACAAAGTTTAGTACCAGTTTTTTTACGACCCTCCATCATAACCATGTCTTTATCATCGATATTCATCGATAATTCCATACCGTCTTTTTTGGATTCATTCATTAAAAAATCAAAAACTTGATCCATATTGTTTTTTGCTTCCGCAATATGATCCTGAGCCCAATCATGACCGTGATCTAATATCTGCTCTACCATATCACGATCCAAGTCTAAAAGAAGGTCACATTGTCTTCTCATCTGTTCTAAATTTGAAAAGAACATATATCTTTGAGATCTGTCTCCTTGACTTTCTCTAATAACTTTTTTAATTAGTGAATCTAAATTTCTCATATTAGTTGTATAATCCGTAAGTTCCTCCTAATTGAACTGCGTTTAATTGTACCACATCTTGACCATACATGTTAGAATAAACAGGATGAGGTGGGTTAACCGTTGTTGCTGTTGTATCACAAATAACACAACTATAGTATATAGTTCCGGCACTTGAAGGGATATTAACCACACTACAATTGTAACAAGATGTGTATTCAGTACCAACGTTTGTGATTCGGTATTGGTTTGTTGCGTTAGTGAATGAAACAAATTCAAAACAACCAACGTATTGTGCTGACACCCCTGAGAATGTCATATAATAAACTGAAGATGGGTCAGGGAGAAAAGTTAAAGTACTTGTTGCTGCAGTTAACGTAACTCTAGTATTATCATCTGAACATGTTTGGAAAATAACTCCCGTAAATTCCGCTTTAAAACACGATAAACAATCTTCATAATCATTAGATATACCATCCCTCGGTGATGATGATGTATATGAAGTTACTTCATAACAATCTGTGGTGTCACCTGTTGCCGAAACAATATCACCGATCGCGGCGTTTTTTCTTGGTGCAATTACTTCTTCACCTGTAATACAATTTGTCAACACCACATTTGGTAATGGAGAAGGTGTTGGTGTCATTGTAGGTGTAACAGTTGGTGTAGGTGTTACAGTTTTTGTTGGTGTAATAGTTGGTGTAGGTGTTACAGTTTTTGTTGGTGTAATAGTTGGTGTAATAGTTGGTGTAATAGTTGGCGTTGGGGTAATAGTTGAAGTAACGCTCGGTGTAGGTGTAAGAGTTCTTGTTGGTGTAACCGTTGGTGTAGGTGTAAGAGTTCTTGTTGGCGTTACAGTTGGTGTAACCGTTGGTGTAGGTGTAAGAGTTCTTGTTGGTGTTACAGTTGGTGTCACCGTATTAGTTGGTGTCGGTGTAGGTGTTTTAGTAGGTGTAGGTGTAGGTGAAGCTGGTGGGTTTTCTAAACACACCTCACAACTACCCCAATTAGTACCTAATACTAAAACCGCATCAGAACCAGTTGCCGGTTCATCAGTATCTACAACTTCGTAACAACCATCTGTAGTTGCTCCGGTAAAATTCAAATAATAGTTCCCCCCAACCGTAGGTAGTGAAGATCCACTAAAATCTATATTAATCGCTTCGCCTCCTGAACAAGGGGCCACCAAGTAAGTAACAAGTGCCATAATTTTTTTTCTTTAATATATAAATATCTTAATTTTTCTTATTTACGATTTGGAACTGTATTTGTTTTTTATATGTTGTAATTTGACCCGTAACTAAGACCTGTAAATCGATAAAATATTCGTTAGGAATTTTATCTCTTGTATCAAACATGAAATAATATTCGTTTGTACTTCTACTTAAATTAGTAAAATCTTGAACAATAACTTCAGTTGTTCCCTCTCTAACATAAACTCTATATTTCGCGGTTACATTTGGTAAAATTTTGTTTGTGGTGAACGCTTGTTTAATTATTACGCCAACTTTTCTCATATCAGAGTTTAATATTTTTTCATTTTGTAAAATACCAAAATAATCGAACCCATAAATTTGAGGATCTTGTGTTTCTGTACCTATTTGGAAAGTTTTTTTGATTGGGTATACCGTAAAATCGTTAATCACATTAGGTATACTAAACCCATTAATTTTTAGATTAGACCAAGTATCTGTAAAAATACAAGGAGTACCATAACCTAAAAGTGGCGGTATTGTAATTTCATACACACCTTTAGTTCTTGTACATGCCGTCATTCCAGTTAACCCTGAAATTGGGGTTCCTGTTTGATCTTCTATCGTCACCAAAGGTAATTGATCTAAGTTTTTTGGTTCACCGTTATCGTAAATGTACAAATACAATTTATTAACTTTACCTAAAGTAAAATAGTTTCTATCGTCTTGGACTAAGTCATTGTAGTTTGTTTCTAAGTAAGGTTCGTAGAATGTTTGGGTATGACGAGTAAAAAACGCAACAGAATAAGATGAATCAGTACCCGTTAAATTCTCAACTTGTGGTAAGTAAGCAATCCCCCATCCTACGTGATTAGGTATTTGTCCTAATAACAACGCATCTATTTCTGCGGTCATATTAAACTCAATATTCTCATTACCAAATTCAAAATGTTGTACATCTATAATTGTTAATGCCGAAAATGGCATCGGAGCCTGATTAGTATTACTGTATATACCAGGTTGTTCCCAAGTACCTAAAGTCGTTGTTTGAAACCAATTAGATGGTCTTGTTGAAAACGCTTTGTTGTTCTGATCCTCTACGTAATTCGCAAAATCATAACCAACACCTTCATCCCAAAATTGTGGTTGAGTAAAATCAAAATCTTTGTAAGGTATTCTAAATAATATTAAATCAAATGAAGTCGCTCTTTTTCTACCATCAGGAGTTCCAGTGTTTAGTAACTCTTGATCGAAATAAGACGTGTTAGTCATCTTCAAGGTGTGCGTAATGTTATTAGTACATCCCGTTGAAATTGTTCCGTCTAAGTATTTTTCTCTTAATAGAGTTAGATCCAAATCGAATATAAATCTTGAATATCCAACAGGATCGGCAACACCACCATCACCATAAATTAACTGCATAACAGGGTTTCTACCCGTATTTACCAAATTATTTGATACGATTGTGTTGTTTCTACTGAAATAAGAGTTGTTAATTGACATTCTTTTTTCTTAATAAATATCAATTGATTCTAATATTTTGATTTAAGATTGCATTGTCAGCATCAAAGAGTTTTGTGAATATTGTTTGTATGTCAGTACCATCTGTTGCAACAGGTACGGGAGGTGTACCAGCAACAGGGTGAACGTGAGACGCTAAGAACCTAACAATTAAATCTAAAAGTTTCATTAATTGATCACCTCTTACTGTTGGTTCCGTTTGATCGGCAAATTCGTCAACAAATTTTTCTTGAGGAATACCATACAGGGTAGTCTGAACATCTAAGTTAACTTTACCTTTACCAGGTACGGTTGTCTTATGAGATAAGAAATAAATAAAGTCACCAACTAAAGCATCATATGAAACTGGACTTGGTTGGTATTCTTTTCTTGGTATTACCAATGTCTCTACTGAGGGTTGTTGACCCACAACACCTTGACTCCAAACAAGAGCGCTTCCCGATTCTTTATTAAATGGTTGTAGTTTTATTTTTTGGTTGAACTTTACGACACTATTATATTCTGAAGATCCTGTAGAAGATAACTTTGTTTGGGTATTTTTTGATGGTCTGAAATAGAAAGGAAATTGGTTTTTTAACCTTTCATTGTTTTCCGTAGGAAAATCATCGTACCCATTTATATTAATTTTACCCTTATTAACACAATCGATAAATTCGTTAATAATTGTTAGAGCTTCATCGAATGATCTACCCGTAAAAATCAACGTATATTCAGAATCGCTCTTATACTGATCTAATGGGGTATCTGGAAATATTACATCTGATTTAGTTTGAGTTCTTGGTAATAAATCAAACATTCTAATACTACCATCATATTTTGTTTCACCTGTAATCTGACCCGTACTTGTATATCCGGTGTAATTGAACTCATTTTCTATTTCCCACTCAATTAGTTTTTTTACCGTTTGAGGTTTATTACTTACGAGTCTTTGCACTAATGGGTTTATCGATTTTTTTTCTTGGTCAAATAAAGAAACCTGTAAGAAACCCCTATTTAATCTTGGTGTTGGTAAATTAAAACTTGCCGTTTGTGTTCTAACATTTTTTCCTGCACGAACTAAAACACTATCTTCTTTTACAATAACATCTGATGTTCCCCTACCCAAAATTGCATTATCACCTGGTTCAGGGTAAATACCATATACGTTTCTGTTCGTTTCATTTGTAATTGGATCTTTAATTGCGTTGGCTTGTTTTAAAAACTCACCAGAAGTTAACATTGATTGAGAGTTACCCCAAAACTCAAATGAGTTATTTTGAGGTCTTTGAATAGGTCCTTGAATATAAAATTTAGAATTACCTCTTCGTTCACAATTTGTGTAATAAAAAATGTGAACGTATTCGTCAATTTTTGGTACTTGACTGATATAGTAAGGTAGAAGTGGAAGAAAAATGAATGGGTCTTCTTGTGTCCACGCATATTCACTTTCCTCTTTACTGGTACCATCAGGATTTTTGGGTAGCGATGCTTCGTATTGTTCTTGTTTTGGTTGCACACGAATACGACCAAGCATCAAAGGATCTTGGTTGTCCATAACAAACCCCCAGAATATGTTAAAGTTTTGGTATATTGTTTCTTGACTCATATTCCTTTAATAATATATTGTATGTCTGTTCTAGTTTATCTAAATGGTGAGTTAATTTAATAACACTTTCTTTTGTGTATTCAAAATCTTCCTTAATAAAATCCATAGCTAATTTTAGATCTTTATTCGTTCTGTCTTTGTGTTCATGAATTATCTTGAGAACCTCAACTGACTGAACTTTTTTCTGTTGTAAATCAAATAACTTTTCCATAAACTTTTTGAGGTGTTGTTAAGAATAATGGTGATACCGTTAATGGTGGTATTGCGACCGCTACTTTAGCATTTTCTGACATTTCCTGATCAATACCTTCCACAATTGCCTGAACAACTAATAAGAATTGATTTGGTGATCCATCAGGCATTGGTTCTGTTGGAACGCCTAATCTTTGCATTTTTTGGAGGATGTTCAGATACGCTCGGGTAGATGAAAATCCATCTAAATCCCTTGCAGAGAAAAGAAGAGGTAATGGAATATCTACTGTGAGAGGATTTCTACCTGCGGAACCTCTACGTCTTCCTTGGACCAAACTTAATATTTTCTCAATCTGATCAACAATATTTTGACATTCCCTAAAACTTTTTGTTGCGGCTAAAGCAATTAACGGAGCGGACAAAACAAGTAAAGAATTTGTCATACTTTTAAGTTTGTCTTTTTTCTCTTGTACAATGTCTTTTAAAATTCCGGCAACCAAAGTTCTCACATCTTTTTTGATGATATCAAAAAGTATTTTAACAAATAGACTACCAATTCTTGAAACAAATTCAATAACAAATGATTTGAATAACCTAAAGAACTCAACCGCGTTTTTAACTTGATCACCAATTTGTTGACCTAAAGACTTAACAACAACCATTATTGGTAAAATTACTTTAGGTGATAATAGTGTTTGTACTATTGCTTTAGGAAATTGTTTAATAAATTCCATATCTAAAGCCAATCTAAAAGTATCATCGGTTACGTTATTAAGTACGTTTGCCGCTTGATCAATTTGATTATTGTTATTATCCTCATTAAATTCAATCTGTAAAATTGAATCAATAAGAGCCTCAGTATTCATAGGTACTTTTACATTTTCACAATCCTCAAACTCAATGACACCTAATTTAATGTCAGACGCCTTTTCCTCGATAAATCGTAAATCAAAATCAGTAAATTCAAAAAACGATTCATCGGTGTTATCATTTTCAGAAACTTTTGCCGTACCTGAAGTATCAATTTCTTTTGTTGAATCGAAACATAATCCAAATATTCTTTGAATGAAGATACTAAGCTTTTGAAGGAAGCTTACTTTTTGAAACCCTTCATTTCTTTCTTTAGAAATACATCCTGTGATGATATTCGCTAAATTACCTAAAAGTTGTTTGTAATCTAAAAAAAATAAAGTCGAGTAATAATCAATCAGAAATTCATCCACTTTTAGTGGGTTAGGTCTTTGACCAATATCAATTTTGTAAAAACTACCTGTCACAGGACCAGTGATAGGGTCTACGTAAGATTCAACATACGTGATATCAAAAAGTTGAGTGTTAGAAGTACCTAAATACAAATTACCCGCCGAAACGGTATATGGTTGATTTATATTTTGTATTAGTTTATATAGTTCTTTGTTCATTGAGAATGGAAAAGTTCCATACTGAATATCTTTCTTTTCGTAATAAAGAGGACCTATTTTTTCTTCAGGTGCAATCTCAAAAATATTAAACAAATCAATTGATTGAGTTTTAATGTAAAAAGACTGATTTTGTTGTATCTCCTGATCAATTGTACACCCAAGAGCTTTTACCACACATTCGGATAAAATTGTCTTTATTTGAGGCTCAATTTGCCTAACAGATTTAACAAAAACTTTTTTTAAGTAAGGATCGTTATTATCGACATCGTTATTTTGTTGTTTTCGACTTAACTTGTAAGTATCTAATAACTCATCAAATAAACCTTTCTTTTCGTCTAACCATTTTTGTTTTTTTTCTTCCCACTCACCTAAAGGTTTAGTTATTTTACTAGCCTTTTGTTCGAACGCAACTCCTTTTTTATTCAGTTGCTCAACTTTTTTTTCTTTAAAATCTTGGTATTTTTGATAGTTTTCTATCTTGTTGAATACCAGTTTAAAACTATCTTGAATGTCTGCCATGGTGATTATTTTTTCATTTTATATTGTTTATCACCATCAATATCTTTTTGGATCAGATTTTGGATTATGTCGTCATCGATTTCTAAATCAGACAAAGTAAAATTATCTTCCTCCTTGGTATTTGATTTTTGCCACATAGTGGATTGTAGTTTTGACAAAGTTAATTTCTTCTCAACACAATCGTTAATTATCTTTTGTTGTTTTTCAATAACAGGACCAATAAGAGTCATATCTTCGGGTTCTTTCATCATTGTCAACATTTTGTTCTGAATCCTTATTGCAGTATTTCTTTGCTCAACTAATTCGTTGTATATTTCCTGCATCAATGATAACATTGACTCTTTGGATAGATTAATTTCTTTTTTAGGTGGTCTTGGCATATTATATAAATATTATTTCTTTAATATTTCCTGAACTAACTCGAAATACAATTTTTTATATTTTTTAATTGAGTTTCTAATTTCTTTAGTTGACAAATTAGTCATCTCCCTTAATTCAAATAAAATAATGTTTTTATTAAATTTATTATTATTTGTATCAGGGAAAATTGCTCCGTAATTTTCGAATAGATCGTAAATTGCTGCACCTAATTTATGTTCTTGTTCACTCATACCTTCGTTATCTAACGAGTCTTTAAGTTTATCTAAAAATTTTTTAATTATATATTCCGAACCATAATCATCATTATCAATGTGATATGAAAATGCCGGATTATTTGATAAATCAGAGGAGATGTCTTCATAAGAAATTTTTCTATTCATCTCTTTTTGATCTTTCATAATTTGACCCATCAAATAGTTTTTGCAAATGGTACCGAAGTAAGAGTAAGCCTTCTTTTCCTTAGAAGGCTTAAACTTCTCAATTTTGGTCATTAAAAAAGAATGGGTGTCATTATGAATTTCATCATAATCCATGTCTTTCCTGTACAGTTTATATCTTCGTATGATTGAAGATATCATCTTATCTAAAGGTCCTTTAAGATTATCGTTGTAGATTTTATTTCTTTCTACTGAATCATCGGATGCCAAAAACATTCTAACCGCATTTTCTTCTCTTTCGTCGAAGTAATTGTTTGTGGTTGGTTTTCTACCTTTCTTTTTTTTCTCAATTAGTTCTTGTACTTCATTTTCAGACATTAAATTTCCGAAGTCTCGTATTTTATATCTCTTTGGCTAGTGAAAAAATATTCTTTTTTCGCTGACTCAATCCAAAATCTCGCCTCCTGCTCACTAAGTTTTTCAGAACCATTTTTGTAATTCCAAAAAATAGATCCTTCTCTTAAGTTTATGTGACGGTAACCAATTTTTGGGATTGTCATAATTTTTTTGAAGTTGTGAGTGATTCTTAAGAATAATTCATAACCAAAGGTTAGTTTAATGTTTGATTTAATTTTACCTACCTCAACAAACATATCTTTTTTAAACACCATACCTGAAATTTGGAAGTTTTGGTAGTTTTGTAAAGTTTCATTATTAAGGTAACCCATTTCGTTAGAGATGTTTTGTGCAAATGTGGCTTCGTTTGTAAATCCAGCAAAAACCATTTTATCGTCAACATCTACCACGATTGGTAAAAATACATCAACATCACTATAAATATCCATGTATTTTTTTGCGTTTTTAAACCAAATATTTGAATACTCATCGTCGAATTCCATGATTGAACACCAATTAGATTTTGAAATCTCAACACCTCT